>OIYG01000366.1_pt1 | contig 45859 bp, 76 predicted proteins | sample 1587861 | NCBI WGS metagenome assembly OIYG01 (sample SAMN03283272) | human gut metagenome | biome: human-associated habitat; material: feces | host: Homo sapiens | place: Peru | collected 2012
CGGTAACGTCTTCCCGCCCCGCCGGTTCCTCTGCTCTCCCAAGTGCGCGGCCGAGGACAAGCGCCGCAAGAACCAGCACCGTACCGATGAAAACCCCCGCCTCTGCCCCATCTGCGGGAAAGAGGTAGGGCCGGATTTAAGAAAAACCTACTGCTCCTGGGAATGCTTTCGGAAAAACCAGATGCAGCGTGAAGCCCAGTACCGGGAGCGGAAACGGGCGGAAAAGAAAGGAAATGTGGAATGAAAAAGTACGAATTAACCGATGAAACATTGAAAATTGGCCCAATTACCCTGCACCGTGTAAAGGCACTAGTAGCCTTTGCTGGCGTTGAAGTCGGTGAGACTGGAGGATGGGTAGAGAAAGAAGCCAACCTAGATCAGAACGGCGATGCCTGGGTCTACGGCGATGCCAGGGTCTGCGGCAATGCCAGGGTCTACGGCGATGCCTGGGTCTACGGCAATGCCTGTGTCTGCGACAATGCCTGGGTCTACGGCAATGCCTGGGTCTACGGCGATGCCAGGGTCTACGGCGATGCCAGGGTCTACGGCAGAAATCACCACTTGGTCATTGGCCCAATCGGTTCTAGGGATGATACGATCACTTTCACCCGCAACAAAAAGGGCGGTATCTTTGCTTCCGTTGGCTGCTTCTTTGGTACGCTGGCGGAATTCCGAGCAAAGGTAAGCGATACTCACGGGGGCAACGTCCACGCTCAGGCGTATCTGATGGCCGCACAGCTGGCGGAATTGAGGATTGATACCACACCCATTGACGATACCCAGGAAGAACCAGCCGAGGGATGCGAGGAAGGAAATGCAACATGAGCAACGTTGTAGAACTGCTTACGCCTAACCCAGTAACCCACGAGCTTGGAGAAAATGGGTGCTGCCCGAACCCAATGGCATTGGAAATGGAAATGATGCACCAGGTATGGGCCGATGGCCTCCACGATGCGGCCAATTGTTTTCACGAGGCATTGAAAGCAAAGTGGGAACTTGAAACTCAGCGGAAAGCGAAGCCAAAGACAAACGGTGATAAAATCCGGGCCATGACGGACGAGGAGCTGGTGAAAAAGTTAAGCCCCGGAAACTGCCCACCTGGAATTACCAGTTTTGAGCATTGCGGGAAGATCAAGTGTGAAAAGTGCTGGTTGTCGTACTTGCGTTCCCCGGGGGAAAGTTATGAATGACTTAGTGCAAATGGCAATCGAACGCCTGAAAGCCGCCTCTGATATGTCTTTGGCGGCCTACCAGCAGCCTTTGGTGATCTGCATTTCAGGCGGCAAAGATTCCGGGGTAATCACCGAGCTTGCGGTTCGCTCCGGCATCCCCTGCGAGTTCCAGCACAACCACACCACAGCGGATGCCCCGGAGACGGTGCGGTTCGTCCGAAGCGAGTTCAAGCGGCTGGAGGAAAAGGGCTACAAATGCACCGTGAATATGCCGACCTACAAGGGCCAGAGAGTATCCATGTGGAGCCTGATTCCACAGAAGCTGATGCCTCCTACCCGGCTGATGCGCTACTGCTGTTCCACCCTGAAAGAAACAGGTGGGGCAGGGCGTTTCATCTGCACTGGTGTTCGCTGGGCGGAGTCTTCATCACGGAAAAGCATCCGCGGAATCTATGAAAAAATTGGCAAAACGAAGAAAGATAAAATCATGCTTGCAAACGACAATGACGAAAAGCGTATGCTTTTTGAAAACTGCCGTTTGCAAGCAAAACGGGTCGTGAACCCCATTATTGATTGGGCGGACGAGGATGTGTACGGTTTTTTGGGTGATGCCAAATGCCCCATGAATCCGCTATACGCAGAGGGGCAATCCCGGGTAGGGTGCATCGGATGCCCAATAGCTTGTAGGAAACGTCGGGAAATCGAGTTCGCCCGGTGGCCGAAGTACAAAAATCTCTACCTGCTGGCGTTTGGCAGGATGCTGGAAGAACGGACACGGCGTGGCAAGGAATCGGCTTGGACAACAGCCGAAGATGTGTTCCGGTGGTGGATGGAGTACGATGTGCTTCCGGGGCAGATGGGGATGGAGGAATTTATCCCTGACGGCGACTGACCATTTTCGTGACCTCACGGAAATGGTTTAACCGCCTCGAAATCGAGGCTGATAGAAACGAGGTAAACATGAACAAAGCGTTATTATCCAGCGTGAAAATGGACTGGCGAACGCCAAAGGACTTTTTCTGGAAACTGGCTCAGGAATTCCATTTCGGCTTAGATGCCGCCGCTTCACCAGAGAACGCAAAGTGCAGCTGTTTTTTCACCCCTGAAATGGACGGCCTTTCCCTACCTTGGAGCGGATACGGAGCCGTGTTCTGCAACCCGCCCTATGGCCGGGAGATTGGGAAGTGGGTGAAAAAGGCTTATGAAGAGTTTGTATGTGGGGGGGGGAGACAATTGTTCTACTGATTCCAGCACGGACGGACACAAGCTATTTCCACGACTACATATATGGCAAGGCGGAAATTCGTTTTCTGCGTGGACGGTTAAAATTCGAAGATGAAAACGGGGAAGCAATGAACCCAGCACCGTTTCCGTCTATGGTAGTGATTTTTAGATAGCAGATAAGCCCGGGGCAACCCGGGCGGGAAGGAGATAACATGAACGAAATTAAATTGAAACCGTGCCCGTTTTGCGGGAGTAAGGCTGAAATTTTCTTAACTGATTACTACAAAAAAGATAGTGGGTACGGTTGGAAATTTGGTGTCCATTGCAGCAAATGCGGGGTAGCTTTGCGCACAAAGGATTTCAATGTGCTGATCCATTTAGCGAACAACGGAGACATTGTATTTGATCTGGATGAACGTGACGTTGCCGCCGCTTCATGGAATCGGAGGGCTGACAATGGCTAAAGCGGTACTTATCAGCATCCGCCCGGAGTGGGTGGAGAAGATTCTTAGCGGCAAGAAAACGTTGGAAGTGCGGAAGAACCGGCCTTGTTTGGAAACGCCGTTTAAGTGCTATATCTACTGCACACTGGATGGGCTAAAGCACCCATTCGGAATAGCATACGGGCGTGTTGTAGGGGAATTTGTATGTGATCGGGTCGAAACCATCAAGGCGGCAACAGAACCGTATGGAATCTACGATGTGGACGATGACTTTGTGGCGCAGACTAGGATTGTGGACGGCGCTTTGTGGGACTACGGAAAAGGTGCAACACTGTACGGCTGGCACATTTCAAAATTGGAAATCTACGATACGCCGAAACCGCTGAGCGCATTCAAGGGGCTATGTAAGATTGAGGTGGGTTGTTGGGAATGCCCTTATTACAACTACACCACAGTGGAATGTGATGGCCGAACAATCAAACGCCCGCCCCAGAGCTGGTGCTATGTGGAGGAATTGATATGAGCGATTACATCAGCCGAGGAGAGTTTGTAGCATCTTGCGAGGGACGGTATTGCGCCCCTTGCAAAGAGCAAGGGAAAAATGCGAGTGGTGTCAGGTGCCGTGCGTGTTGGGTGGATAATATGTTGTCGGAGGTGCTGGACGCTCCCGCTGCCGATGTGGAGCCGGTGCGGCATGGGCGGTGGGAGTGTGTCTACGATGATAACACGGGTGATACTGATGTGACTTGTTCCCATTGCAAAAATACCAGAACCGTCAATGGATGTTTTGTTTCGACCAATGGAAAGTCGTGCTATTTTGAAGATGATTATTGCCCCAACTGCGGCGCAAAAATGGATTTGGAGGAATTAAAATGAAACCGTTATATGTGCCGAAAGGCAAGGCCAAGGAGTACGGTGATTATGCCGTGAATATCTACACCGGCTGTCCACACAGGTGTTTTTATTGCTTCGCGCCCAATGTGCTGCACCGAGACAGGGAAACTTTCCATACCCATGTGGAACCCCGCCCGGGGCTGGTGGAAGCCCTGAAGCATCAGCTGGAGCGTGAGAACATCAAAGGCCAGCTGATTCACCTGTGCTTTACCTGTGACCCGTATCCCACCGGGTACGACACATCCATCACCCGTGAAGTTATCAAGACCATCAAGGATAGCGGGAACCATGTGCAAATCCTCACAAAGGGCGATGGAACCCGGGACTTTGATTTGCTGGACAACCGCGACTGGTACGGTATCACCTACGACGGCTCCAATATCGGCCCATATGCTCCATCTGACCGGCTGATTGACCTCTACTCTGCGAAACAGTGTGGTATCAGAACATGGGTATCCTGTGAACCGGTGCTGAATCCTCACGGAGTTATGGAAATGCTTTTGGAATGCCACGATATTATCGACAAGGTAAAAATCGGGAAACTGAACTACCATCCGAGCAATATCGACTGGAAGCAGTTCGGGGAGGACGTGGAACAGCTTTGTCAGCGGCTTGGGCTTGACTACTACATCAAGGATTCGCTGCGGAAAGAAATGGAGGGATAACAATGGATGATTACATCAGCCGGGATGAAATATTTTCGGTTTGGAGAAGTATGCCGAAACCTGCATCGATAGCAAGTTTAACTGATGCGATAAATCGAACCCCCGCCGCCGATGTGGAGCCGGTGCGGCATGGGTGGTGGGACGTAAACCGGAGATGTTCCGAATGCGGTTATCCTGCCCCGCTTGCGTATTTCGAACCCGACCGCTGGAAAAGCCTGTACTGCCCCAACTGCGGCGCTAAAATGGATTTGGAGGACGAAAACAATGACGATTGACCGAGCAATCGAAATCCTTGACCCGGAACACCGGGAGAACTATGACGGCATGGACGAGGTGAACGAGGCGTGTCGGATGGGCATGGAGGCGTTGGAGCGGACAAGATGGATTCCGTGCAGTGAGCGGTTGCCGGAAGACTCCGTGAAAAAGGTGCATGTTTTTGTTCCGCATTGCCACGGGGACATCGTTGATGTCGGGCGATATCTTGGTGCTGACGGTTGGGTGCTTGAAGGATGGCATCTCCCACAGTGCGCCGTCACCCACTGGATGCCACTGCCAGAACCGCCGGAGGAGGTGTTACCTTGATAACCTTGCAAACCAAAATGGACGGATTTCCACAGGAAATCATCGAGAAACCAGAACCGGCTGTGATTCCATTCCCGTGTACCGGGAATTTGAGCCTCGGGCAAGCCGTCGGCATTTTCAAGTATCGGATGGACGATGAAACAGTCCCAATTTGGGCAAAAGTCCTTGCCATTGAAAAGACTGCATCCCTTGAAACGCTGAACGGCATTACAAAAGATGAACTTCAACACGCCCTACGATGGCTTTTTAAACATTATCAATTCGATGTATAGGAGGGGAAGAAAATGAAAATTGAACCATCAAAAGCACGGATTTTAGCTGATTGCATTGAGGGAATGGCGGCAGATGCAGAGGATAAAGGAAAGGATTCTTTTGGAATCCACTTATCCCTTGATGATGCACACATGATTACTCGTGCGCTCAGCACCGCTCCAACCGTGGATGCCGTACCGGTGGTGCGATGCGGAGAGTGTATCTATTTTGACCCAGAGGGGCATGACGGGATATCTTGCGCCGAGACGGGAGCGATGATATGGCCCAACGAGGACGACTATTGCAGCCGGGGCCAGCGCCGAGAACAATTTGCCGGGGACGGCAAATTGGATGGAGGTGGAGCCGATGCCCCCTGACCGTCGCCGTGACCTCGCTGACGGCCTGTTAATCCTGCTGGCCGTAATCATGCTCCTGGTGGTATTCTGCGCCGCCTGGAGCCACTATGACCGGCTGGGGTGGGTACGCTTCGTAAGCGCCCTACCCTTCCCGGGCTGGGTAAAATCAATCCTATGGGGGTGGGCATAGTGTACGACTACAGGCTGCAATATTTCAAGTGCTGTGAGAACTGCAAAAACCGCCACCCTTGTTGCTCAGACAAGTGCCTGGATTATTTTATGGCAAAATCCATAAAGGGAGCAGCTGAGCAACTGGAACGGGAACGGTTCATAGAACACAGAAGATGGGTAAACGGAAGAATACAGAGGTGACAACAAGTGAGTATAAAGCAAATTGAAGAAATCGTTGATAAATTCGATGGGAAGCTGACGGACGAGGACGCGTTCTATCTATGGGAGCGGTGGAGAAGGTTTGTTAGATACAAAGCTATCCCAGAGTGGCAGGAATCTGTTTGGCCGTTCCTGGAGCACGCCGTAGAAAGCGGATTCCATTTCGGGGAATCTGTCATGAGGCATGATTGCAGGTTGCCATACTCTCCGAGCAACTGCTATTTTGGCAGAGGAAGACCGGACAACAAAGCCAGAATATACGCCGGAAAGGACAGCAAGACCGAATACCAGCGTATGGCCGAATGGTGGGACAAGACGGTCTACGAGCCGAACCGGGAACTTGTGAAGAGTTACAAGCGCAAGCACGGAATCCAGGATACGCCAAAGCCGATTGTGGGAAACCATAGCACTGATAGCACTGGCTGCAAGTGGTGCTACGATGAGGTATGCACAAACGCATCGTGCCCCGTATGCGCCGACTTCTGCCCAGTAGTGGATTACCCCGGCGTGTGCAGATTTGAGGAAAGTGAAGATGCCCAGGAGCCAACATAGACGATTTCGTGGCGGCTATCTATTACCAAGTACAATCCCTGTATAGAGTATATATAATATTTGTATTTTATTCCTGTGTGTATGTATTATATTCCTACATGGATTTATCTAAGAAAGTAAAAGGAGGAACAAATGAACTGCCCAAATTGCGGTGCCCCCATAGAGGGAGACAAATGCGGATACTGCGGCTATACGCTGCTGAACATCATCGACTTTGAGCCTGGGAAGGTTTGCTACGTGAAAATGAGATACCGCGGCAAGGAACTCACGGCCAAGATGTGCGTGGAAAACATCAACGTTGGCGCATCATGTGAGACAATCGAAGTAACGACCTTGGGAGACAGAAGCACTCGCTTCCTTCCATTGGAGCCGACGCTGCGGGTGAATCTGGAATTGGTGTCAGTGTGAGGACAGAACGATGGAATATGTAGACGGGAAGCAAGCCTCAGAAATCTATAGCTTTGTTTGCCCTCGTTGCGGACTGGTATCAGGAGCAGCTGGACAAGGCCCTGCGGGAAGCGTACAGAGGAAACGGAGAGAAGTTCTACCCGTTCCGGGAGCGGTACGATTGCTTGAAAGAGTACGACTATAAGGTCGGGAAATGGAGGAGATAGTATGAATCTTTTGAATGAAACCCTCGATGGCAGAGGAGGGCCTAGGGTATGTTCCTTTGATATAAAGCTCAGACAGCGGGGTTGTATAAACGCTCAGCATTTTGTTGATTTAATCGGGGAAAAGTGCCAATTTGCGTTTACTGTAAATGGTGATGATGGAGCAGTGGCAAAAGAACTCGTAGGAACGACCAAATCAGTCTCGTTCTACGGTGGGAATGTGGTTAAAATCACAGTCGAGCTTCCGGCGGAAGTCAAAGAATGAGCTGCTACTTGTTTATATAAGATATATATTTATATATAATAATATATGATCTTATTTCTTGTAGTGTGTGTGTATTATAGAACATATATTAAATCTACTTAGAAAGTAAAGGAGGAAACGACTTTGGCAGAAGGTGAAAAACTCAAAAAGAAGCCATACCAGATGCCAGAACTGGAACCAGGCGATAACACCAAGTATATCAACCATTCCATGGTAATCATGAATTGGGAGAAGCCGGATACAGACAGCCTTGAAGCCGTGAAAGAAAGAATCAGAGACTATTTCACGCTCTGCGCCCAAAATGACATGAAACCATCGTTTGCGGAACTTGCGCTGGCCTTTGGTGTAGACAGGAGAACACTGTGGAAATGGTGCAATGATGTACCAGGAGGGAGGAAATTAAGCGACTCTGTCAGAGACACCATCAAAAAAGCACGGGATTTAATCAACGCACAAATGGAAAATTACATGCAAAACGGAAAAATCAACCCCGTTGCTGGAATTTTTCTGATGAAAAACAATATGAACTACACAGACCAGCAGGAAGTGGTCTTGAAGCCTGAAAATCCGCTGGGCGAAACCAAAGACCCGGAAGCCCTGCGCCGGAAGTACCTGGAAGATGTGTATGGAGCGGATGCGGACAAGATCATTGATACAGAGGAAGCAAAATAGGCCAGCGACTTTGACTCAGCGACTATAGCGACTATGGAAATGCCCCCGGAGGTCTTGCGACTTTCGGGGGATTTCTCTGCGACTTTGGCAGCGACTATGATTCTCAAAAACGGTCAGCGACTATCGACTATGACCGGCGAAAAATCCGAGAAAAAATTTCCAGGAGAAAATCTTCCAAATTTCCGGCGAAAAATCGGAGGATTTTCTGGGCTGAGAATGGCCGCCACGGGCGGGCCGTGCCCCGCCTGACAGCCGTCCAGACGGTGCAGGACGGCACAAAATCCCGGATGTGGTGCAGCTTGCCACGCCTGGAAAACGGCCTGTACAGGGCTTGTGCAGCCCATGCAATAGTGGCATTATACGTCGCCTATGCCGTGGCGGCACCAGCAAGCTAACGCAAGCCGATAATATGCCCGGACGAAAAAGTATACCTCTAAAAAATAAACCGCTTAGAACGCCGCTAGAGCCGCCACACGGGAACGGCATAAAAATACCCGCCACAATGGGCGGGTGGTAGGAAGCAAGGAAAAGCCCCCGGAAAAATCCGGGGGCTTTGCTTATTTGCTATTTTTCAGGATTTCCGATAAAACCATCAGCGGGAAAAGCAAGATCACGATTAACGCCACGGTTACACCCCCGTTTCTGCGAATGCCGCCAACTCAGCGGCGATATTTTCGGGCTTGTCAGCGAATTTTTCAAGCCAATATTGGAAATGGGTGGACAAATAGCTTTCCAGGTTTTCCAGGCTATCCGGATTTTCTGCAAGGCGTTTTATTGCATTGCAGAAATCGGCGGCTTCGTTTTCAAACTGATATTGACCGCCGATAACGGCAAATTTTGCGTTTTTTTCATTTAATTTCATGATTTATACCCCCATTCTGATACATTCACCAAGCGGAATTCTATGCCCATACACCCGGAAAAAAGCTGCTCCGTCCCGGGTATATTGTATCTTGCAACGGTGGAAACGCTTTACATTTTCCCCATTGCACCAATTACCACCCCAACAACCCGACACGCAATAAACAAAATCGTTTACACCGTATTCAATACCTTTGATTTCAAGCCCGCCTAAACCGCTGTAATAGGCGACGCTTTCATGGGTCATGCAATATTCCTTTTTAGTCATTATCGGCACCCCCTTACAAGTTCCTTGTAAATCAAGTCGGTTAGTAGCTTTTCGGCCTGGGATTCTGTGTAGCGTGCCATTTCTGCCGGTGTTTCTTCCAGGATTTTTCCCAGGTCGGCAACCGCCGAACGGTTGTAGTAATAGCAAGTGTCCAGCACGGACGGCAACCCCGCCGCCCATTCCCGGAAAATGGCTTGATCTGGAATATTCTTTTGCATTGCGTATTCCCTGGAATAGTATTTTTCACTTTCGTATGTATTCAAAATAAAGCGGCAAATTTCCGGGAAAGTTTCGGGCGGGTTCTCCGTGTAGTTGCTAGGATCAAAATTTTCCATGATATAGGCCCGGATATTTTCAACGGCCTTTTTACTGTTTGTTTTTAGCATTTGTAAATCCCCCTTGTTTTTGTGTGGGGTCTGTGGTATCATGTACAGGCCCCTTTGTTGGCTGCCCTGGTGTGATGGACTGGATCATGCCGGGGCTTTTTGTGCTGCCTTTGGTTTACACCTATAATATACACTAATTATTGTTAGTTGTCAATAGGCAATAGCAAATTATTTTTAGTTTAACGGTTCGCATTTTACTGTGTTTTTCTTGCGCACATATTCCCTACTTTGTCCACTCATAGCATACACATATTGTGTCTATGTGTAGCGCACACGCATTTACCCGCAAAACAGGGTGTTTCCCTAACATTTACGCAAATAATGGGTATTTCCATGCTGCCCGGCACCGGTTCAAACGCTACAAAAATATTATTTTGTTGCGTTCAAATGTGAAAGCGGATAGAATGGCCTATAATTTGTTTCCCATACATGGACACGCCACAATATCGCCAGATTGGCCCGGCGGCCTGTGACAGTGGGCCGGGGGCGGGGGATATAGCCGGGCGGTTCCGGCGGGGGTTAGCCCCACAAATACACGCCAAAACAAAAAGCCTCGTCTCAAAAAATCCCGCAAAAATAAAAAAGGCCAAAAATCAATTTTATAAAAGCTCCCTTCTGTCGCTACTTCACCAATTTTATTTTGGTTGTCCTATTGACAATCAAATATATCTAGTGTATATTAAAGCCATACAGGAGGTGCTACCAATGCAAATCAATAAAGCAATCAGACAAGTAATGCGAGAAAAGGGCGTTACGCTTGTTATGATGGCTAAGTCAATAGGAAAAGGCAGGGGTAATGACATCAGTGCAAGGCTTGTGAACCCCAACATGTCCTTTGACAAGGCCGTAGAAATGCTGGATGTCCTGGGCTATGAAATCATCATCCAGGAGCGCAGACCGGGTGCAAGAAGGGCGGACCAGATTGTGATTGACCAGAAAGAAAGCTAGGTGGTCGTATGAAAAAGAACGATGGGGGCTGTTTGGTTGCCGTTCTCATTGTGGGGCTTCCTCTGTACCTTCTTTTTACATATTGGCCGTATATAGCTCTCTTTGCGGTGATTATCGTTGCAGTGGTCATCATCTGTGTTATTGCAAATTCAGCGTATGTGTCTGCACAGTTAAAAAATGTTCAGTATGCGGTCATCGTCGGAAAAACAAGGGTGATGACAACCAAAAGCAGGCCGTCCGGGTATTCCATCAGCAGCAGAGGGAATGTTCGTGCATATTGGAGGTTCCGAAACGAGCTTGACCACATAGAAGTCGAGTTCGAGGTCCACTACGAAAATGGCGAGGTCCGGCGCATAACGGCGAATGAGAATTCTTCACTGTATAACGGTTTGATGCCATATGTAGGGATAAAACCGAAGCCGCCGGTTCCGAATCCTGCACCTCCACCCCCAATTGTGGAGCCGCCAAAACCAGTAGAGATTTCTCCGCCAAAGGAGCCGATTAAGCATATGGATGAAGTAAAAACGCTTCCAGAAGCAAAATCAGCGGAACAGCCAAATCCCAAGAGGAAAGAAGAAAAGCGCTTTGCGGAAGTCCCCTTTGAGGTTGCAACCAATGAGTATAGTTTGGTAATTTCATATCCGTCATGCCAAATGATACGATGGGCAAGCGGGGAATATAGAATCGAAGTCCGTTTTGCTGTCAGCTACGACCCAACGGTAAAAGGAGTTCGGAATAGAGTCGTTACCTGTGCCACGGTTGACAGCTCCGGTAGGATGACGGCGGTCAGAAGAGACAATAAGGTACTGGATTTGTCCGGAAGCAGAATCATTGATATTATGTTTTGGGAGAATGCAGAGCAGGAACCAGCGAAGATCGTTGTCGGTATAGATCGGTACTATTAATGGGAGAGTTTGCCATGAAAAGTCTGCTATTCACCTTCACAACGAACATGAAACCTGAAAAAGCCGCAACCGCAATCAAGAATACAATCTCTAAAATGGGAGGAAGCACGAAAGGCCCTGACAGTAATTTTGTCGGGAGATTCCGTATCCCAAAGGGCTGGAAACCTGCGTACCATACGATTCTGAAAAGCAAATGCTGCTTCTACGTTGGGAAGAATGGGGTAAGAGCCGTTTTGAGAGCATCCGGTACAACTGGTATATGTGTCGGAGAACACCAACCGATTGCGGAAGAGCGTGTATGGGACGCATTTATCAGGATGTTTCTTTCGCTCTACCCTAAATGCGGGGCTAACATAGAACCTGGAACAGTCCGGTTCGATACCGTGCAGATCCAAGACGGAGCGGACATATACACATATTATGCGACAACAAGGAGTACTCCTTCTATCGGTGGAGCAATTCTTGGCGGTGCTGTTGCTGGTGATGTTGGGGCATTGATCGGTGCATCTGCTGGCAGTTCAAAAACCGTTGCAACGGTGGTAGCAGAAAAGAACCCGAAGGTTCGCGTGATTGCTAGATATACGAACGGGTACAATCAGGACACAGAACTGTATAAAGGCTCACAGCGATACCATGAAATACTGGTGAATTTCTGATTTACCCCGTCTTCGTCATCCTCGAACTACTCCACAACAAATAGGAGGCATTCATGCAAGAATTTAGAGATTTAGGCCCGCACCTAATCAATGTCACCATGAGTGATGACCGGATGCCCGTCTACGTGCTGGGATTTGGCACCCAATTCTCCGACCTGACGGACGATGAGAAAGAGACTGCCTACTTTTCGCAACGGTATTTGGCAGAGAAATACGAAAAAGAAGCAAACCAATTGCGGAAAGAACTGGCGAAGAAAGAGCATCAAAAAGTCCGGGTATACGTCAAGAGAGCAAGAAGAAATAAATAAACCTCCTGCAAGGGCAGGAGGAAGCCGAAGGGCTACTTACACAGAAATGTGTGGGTAGCCCTTATTTTTATACCGAAAGGAGAAAACCACATGGATTATGGAAAATTATCTACCTCCATTCTGGGGGCGATAGAGCGGAAACCAGAGGACATTGGAGCGTATGAGGATTTATTCTCGGTCTGCCAAACATGGGCGCAGGAGGACTTCAAGGCGGCTCACAGGGCAAATAAGCGGCTGCGGGATATGTGTTCTCACCAGATGAACCGAGTATCCATGTCCAGATTGGAGGGGTTCTATAGCCAGTGGAGGCGGAGCTTGCTGTTTGAGGCTCCCTGTGATTTTGATAGTTACTTGCTGTATGTCGAGATCAACAGACAGGCGAAAAAGCGGTTCTATCAGCCGAGGCGAGCCAAGCTAAAGCCGGTGGTCGATGCGCTGCAAGCAATGTGCGGAGATGATGAACTGGATATGCTGGCGGTCAGCCTCCCCCCTGGCGTGGGTAAGACAACGCTTGCCGTGTTCCTTCTGACTTGGGTTGCGGGCCGTGACCCAAACAATCCGAACCTGACGGGCAGCCACTCCAATTCCTTTGTCCGTGGCGTGTATGACGAGTGTTTGCGGATATTTGACCCTAAGGGGGAATATCTGTGGCATGACGTGTTCCCGAACGTCCAGGTATCCAATACCAACGCCAAGGATTGCCGTATCGACCTGGACAAGCGGCAGCGGTTTGAAACGCTGGAATTTACCTCTATCGGAACAGGCAATGCGGGCTTGTACCGGGCGGCGAATTTGCTGTACTGTGATGACCTGGTATCCGGAATTGAGGTTGCTCTTTCCAAAGAACGGCTGGACAAGCTGTGGGAAATCTACACCACGGACTTGCGGCAGCGTAAAATCGGTGATAAGTGCAAAGAGCTTCACATTGCTACCCGGTGGAGCGTACATGATGTGATCGGACGGCTGGAACGAGAGTATGAGGGGAACCCCAGGGCAAAATTTATCCGGATTCCGGCCATGAACGAGGATGACGAAAGCAATTTTGACTATGAGTTTGGCGTGGGATTCTCCACCAAGTTCTACCGGGAACAGCGGGATATTATGGATTCGGTCAGCTGGAAAGCACTGTATATGAACCAGCCCATAGAGCGGGAGGGACTTGTCTACCATGCGGAAGAACTGCGGCGGTTCTTTGAGCTGCCAGAGGAGGAACCGGATGCGATTATCGGCATCTGCGATACCAAGGACAAGGGAACGGACTACGCTTTTCTACCGGTTGGGTATGTTTATGGACAGGATTATTACATCGGTGACTGCATCTGCGACAATGGGCTTCCTGACACGGTGGATATTCGCCTTGCGGATATTCTGGTACGGGACAAGGTGAAAATGTGCCGATTTGAAAGTAACTCCGCTGGACGGCGTGTAGCGGAGAAGATTCAGGGAGAAGTGAAGCGGATGGGCGGCATTACCAACATTACAACAAAGTTCACAACCGCAAACAAGGAAACAAAAATCATCGTCAATTCGGCGTGGGTGAAGGAGCACTGCCTGTTCCTGGATGAGAGCAAGTACAAACGGAACACGGACTACGGGCGAATGATGGATATGCTCTGCTCCTACACCATGGCGGGAAAAAACAAGCACGATGACATACCGGACGGCATGGCTATGTTTGCGGAGTTTGCCCAGAGTTTGAACGGTGCTGGGGTGGAAGTTTTTGCAAGGCCGTTTTGAGTTTCCCCACTTCTGTGGAAAAGAGCCGAACACGGTCAAAATTGACCGGGTTGCACTTTCGGTCAAAAATGTCCGAAAGTCTCTCTTGTTGCAACGTTATACTCACGCATTGAACCCGCTCAAAAATGAGCAAGTTCATTCATGGGTAGGCTTTTGCTCATTTTTGAGCGAAAGTTGCAATCGTAATTTGTGAGGTAAGATTTCTAAAATAATGCTTGACTTGTTGCTAGCAATGGTATATAATGGTGCTAGCAACAAGGAGGTGAGATTGTGGCTGAAAAAAGCCGTGCTGAGTATTACCGCAAGCGGCGTGAAACCATTGGACAATTCAGCGTTCCGGTTCAAAGGGACAAGTTGGATGCTCTAACAAAGAAGTTAGACGAAAAAGGGCAGACAAAAACGCAATGGTTGAATGACAAGATTGACGAAGAACTCAGCAAAAAATAGAGTGTTGGCGGCCTCGCAAACCTAACCAACACTCTATCCACAACACCAGCCCGAAGGATGGTAAATCCATTCTATCATTCCTCCGGGCTGAAATCAAGGAGGAAATTTATGAACAACGAAATCAAGGTATTCAGCAATGAGGAATTTGGTTCTATTCGCAGGGTTGAAGTCGATGGCGAATTTTGGCTTGTCGGCAGGGACGTTGCACAGGCTCTTGGGTATGCAAAACCTGAAAATGCACTTGTAACCCACGTTGATAGAGATGATACCCTAAAATGGGGTATCATGGATTCTCTTGGCAGAATCCAAAACACAACCCTAATCAACGAATCTGGTATGTACTCCCTTGCTCTTTCCAGCAAGCTCGCCTCTGCCAAGAAAGTCCGCCGGTGGGTCACTTCCGAGGTGCTGCCCTCCATCCGCAAGCACGGAGCATACATGACCCCGGAAACGCTGGAAGCGGCAATTCTGAATCCGGATTATCTTATCAAGGTCGCTACCGCCTTGAAGCAGGAGACGGAGAAGCGGAAAGCCCTGGAATCCAAAGTCCAGGCCGATGCACCCAAAGTCCTCTTTGCTGACAGCGTGGCGGCATCTACCAGCACCATCCTTATCAGTGAGCTTGCAAAAATCCTCCGTCAGAACGGCGTTAATACGGGAGAAAAGCGGCTGTTCCGGTGGATGCGGGAAAACGGGTATCTGGTAAAGCGGAACGGCACGGACTACAATATGCCCACGCAAATGAGCATGGAACTGGGCATTCTGAAAGTCAAGGAAACGGTGGTCTGCCACAGTGACGGTCATACCTCTATCAGCAAGACCCCCAAGGTGACGGGCAAGGGCCAGACCTACTTCCTGAACAAGTTTCTTGGGGAGGGCAGGGCTGTATGATGGACATGGCAACGCTTTCGAACTTACAGATCGATGCAAACATGGCCCTGGCCACAATCGGGATGGTGTCAGAACTCTTTGAAACGGAGGCTGACCCCGCCACCGGGTGGCTGACCATGGGGCCGGAACGGTTTGATATGTACGGTCAGGTACTGGCTTCTATTTACGGCCAGGTCAAGCAGATTGCGGATACGCTGGACAAGGCGTAACAAGTAAATATTTGGAAGTGAGCGCGTTGGGTGTAGGTAACTTCACCCGATGCGCTTTGTGCTTTTGGTAGCGAATGCTTTAGTGAACATAAATTCACTAGACAACCATTGGAGAGTGTGATACAATGATAAGAGAGAAATTTTAATGCTAGGGGGTGCGGAACACGGCAAGCAGACGATTATTCGGGCGCAGGGTGATTTATACCGAGGTGGCAGAAATCAACGAGGGCAATATCATCGATGTGCTGCAAAAGGCGCTGTTTACGCACCTGCAAAACCAGTCGGAAATTGACTATCTGTACCGGTACTACCGGGGCGACCAGCCGATTTTGGGGCGGAAAAAGGAAGTTAGGCCGGAAATCAACAACATGATCGTGGAGAACCGGGCCAACGAAATTGTTTCTTTCAAGACCGGCTATCTTGTGGGCGAGCCTATCCAGTATGTGAGCCGGGGCAACGACGAGGCGGCGGCTTCCGAAGTTCTGACGCTGAACGATTATATGCTTTCCGAGGACAAGCAGGCCCAGGACAAGGAGCTGGCGGACTGGATGCACATTTGCGGCACTGCCTATCGGATGGTGCTGCCGGACGCTCTTGCGGATGTAGAAGAAGACGAAGCCCCCTTTGAAATCTTCACCCTTGACCCCCGGTACGCCTTTGTAGTGTATAGTGTAGGACTGGGACATAAGCCTATGATGGGTGTGCGCTATGTCAAGAAAGAGGACGGAACGCTTGTGTTCTCCTGCTGGACGGAAAACCAGTATTTCGAGGTCTTGAATACCTGGAACGTAGTCCACGTGGAGGACCAGATTTTCGGCATCCCCATTGTGGAGTACCAGGCAAACAATGCCCGCCTTGGGGCCTTTGAAATCGTCATCCCGTTGCTGGATGCCATCAATATGACGGAGAGCAACCGCATTGACGGCGTGGAGCAGTTCATTCAGTCACTGATCCTGTTTCACAATGTGGATATCGATGAAAAGAAGTTCCAGGCATTGAAGGAGCTGGGCGGCATCAAGTTCAAGGACATTGACGCTGCCATGAAAGGGGAGATATCCTACCTGAACTCCGAACTGAACCAGGCCCAGACCCAGACGCTGATGGACAGTATGTACGAAACCGTGCTGACCATCTGCGGGATGCCAAACCGGAACGGCGGAACCTCCACATCTGACACTGGGACGGCGGTCATCATGCGGGACGGCTGGTCGGCTGCGGAGGCCAGGGCGAAGGATACGGAGCCGGTATTCAAGAAGTCCGAAAAAGAGTTCCTGAAGCTGACGCTGCGTATCTGCCGGGACATGGGACATTTGAGTCTGAAGCTGTCGGCCCTGGAAATCCGCTTTACCCGGCGGAATTACGAGAATATCGCCCAGAAATCCACGGTGCTGACCCAGATGCTTTCCTGCGAGAAAATCGCCCCGGAGCTGGCCTTCACCCATTGCGGCCTGTTCAGTGACCCGCAGCTGGCTTACCGTATGAGCATGGATTACATGGCAGAGCAGGAGAAAAAGGCGGCGCAGCTGGCCGAACAGAACGGAGGAAACGCCAATGGAAATGGAAGCGGAAGCCAGACCGGCAATCCGAATGACGACCAAGGAAATTCGGGCGATTGAGGAAATCATCCACCGCCGGAACCAGGCGGAGATCAAAGTCGAACAGGGCCAGCTTGTGGTCATTGAGATTCGGCGGAAGAAAGTAAACTGAAAATTGACGGCTCCCGAAGTGCGGGAGATTACAGCCGAAGGGCTTTCGATACCTGAAATTGGTGTCGGAAGCCCTTCTTTTGTTTTATATGCCGCTGTGGTCCAGATGGAGACGACACCAAGATACGGAGGCCCAGGTTCAAGTCCTGGCGGCGGCAACGGCTCCTGTGCGCCGGATAAGCACAGGGAATTCGGGTTGTTAGCTCATCGGCAGAGCAACGGACTGTTAATCCGTAGGTCATAGGTTCAAATCCTGTACAGCCATCCATAACGGCAGAGAAGCCGAAAACCGCAAATAAGTTCGGAGATGAACTATAAAAGCGCAGAAAGGAAGTAAACACCATGGCAAAAATTGACATTCAGAAAATCGCAGGATTCGACACCATGACCCCAGAGGAGAAAATCGCCGCCTTGCAGGGCTTTGACTTCCCTGACCCGGACTATTCCGGCTATGTGAAGAAAGAACTGTACGACAAGGCCGCTTCCGATGTGGCCGCATGGAAGAAGAAGCATCACGACCTCCTGTCCGAGGACGAACGGAAGAAGCAGGAGGAGGATGAAAAGTGGGCTAGCATGGAACAGGAGCTGGCCGGGCTTAAAAAGGAAAAGACGGTCTCCGAGTACAAGGCCAAGCTGGTTTCCCAGGGCTATGACGAAGAACTGGCTACCGCAACCGCTGCGGCTATGGAATCCGGCGATATGGCAACGGTTTTTGCCAACAACCAGAAGTTCCTTGACGGCTACGCCAAGAAAATTATCGCCGACAAGCTGAAAAGGACACCCAGGGGCGCAGATGGCGGCACCGGCGGCACTATGACCAAGGATGCTTTCAGAAAGATGTCCCCTGCGGAGAGATACGATTTCTCCCAGAAACACCCGGAGGAATACAAAGCACTTTATGAAACAGGAGGTAATGAATAATAATGGCGCACAAAATCTACGATAACTTCTATCTCTCCAACGAGGTAGAAGACCAGTTCAATTCCCATCTGGACTTGCAGCGGTTCTGCACGGTTGACAACAGTCTTGTCGGCACCGCTGGTATGCTCCGGAAAATCAACGTTTACAAGGCTACCAACGGCACCGAAAAGCTGACCATGGGCCAGGGCAACAGCAAGTCCATTGAGGTCTCCTACGGCGAACGGGAGTACAGAATCGAGCTTGCCCAGAACCGATTTGAGTACTTTGACGAGCAGGAAATGACCGACCCCATGCTTGTCCCTGTCGGCACCCGGCACATGGGTACGGATATGTTCAACACCGTCAACGGCGATATTTACGGCGAGTTCGTAAAAGCCCCCATGGTCGTTGCATCCCCCAAAATCGGCTTTGATGCGTTTGCCGATGCCGTGGCAAGCCTGAATGTTGAAAGTACCGACAACGAGCCTGAAAAGCTGTCTGCCATGGCTTTCGCTTTCGTAAATCCCTTGGATACCGCCGAGCTGCGGAAGGCTCTGGGCGAACAGCTGAAATACGTTGAGGCTTTTGTCCGGACTGGCTACATCGGCACCGTGGCCGGAGTCAGCATCTTCACGAAAAAGGATGCCAAGCGTGGAACCGTTGTGGTCGCCACTAGCCAGGCCGTTACCATCTTCAACAAGCGTGGCACCGAGATCGAGCAGGAGCGTGACCCCAACATCCGGAAGAACGAAATCTACTCCCGGAAGTACTACGTTGTTGCGCTGACTGACGAAACCAAGGCTGTCCGCATTATGAAAGGAACCGCTAAGGCCACCGAGGATACCACCAAGCAGGACGGTAAGGTCTACTACCAGCAGACCGACAGCGGCTTTATCGTAGGCACTCCGAAGTCCAATCCCAAGACCGAAGGATTCTACGAAATCGCCTGACGGCTGAAAGGAGGCTAAGAAACCATGCTTGAAACTGAAAAAATCGAAATGGTGAAATCCATGACAGGTGAAACCAGTGACGGCGTGGTTTCTGCCTACCTTAAAATCGCCGGAAACAAGATTTGCCGCAAGGCGTTCCCCTTCGACACCGCCGTGACGGAAGTTCCGGAGCAATACAGCCTGTTACAGGTTGAAATCGCCGTGCACCTCCTGAATAAGCGTGGGGCAGAAGGAGAATCCGCTCACAGCGAAAACGGCATTTCCAGAACCTATGAGAGCGGGGATGTGCCGCCCTCCATGCTGCGGCAAATCGTCCCCATGTGTGGCGTTTTGTGAGGTGGCTGTATGAAAGTCATGGAACGGAACAAGCGTACATTCTGGTACTGCCTGTATGACCACAGTGAGTCGATTGTTGACGAGGACGGCAATGAGACGAGCGAAGAACAAACTTTTTACAAGCCCACGCAGAGCCTTAGAGCCAATATTTCAGCCGCAAGCGGTTCTTCCCAGGTTGAGCAATTCGGCAATCTGGCCGGGTACGACAAGGTGATTGTGCTTGATGATACCTCCTGCCCCATTGACGAAAACACGGTGCTGTTTATCGACAAAGAACCGGCGTACGACGAGGACGGCAAGCCCCTGTATGACTACATGGTCAGACGGGTTGCAAAGTCTCTGAACTCAGTGTCCATCGCCGTTACGAAGGTGAGCGTGTCGTGAGCTACAAGAAAATCGTGGTTCCGCTTTCGGTTTCCGGCATTCAGAAGATTCAGGACGAATTGAAGGAATACAAACGCTGGCAGAAGGACAAGGCAAAGGAACTGGCCAAAAGGCTTGCCATGCTGGGTGCTTCTGTGGCTTCCATCCGGTTCTCACGGGCTGTTTACACCGGGATGGGGGATGCAACCGTGTCCGTCGTGGCAATCCCGAATGGTTACGCCGTAAAGGCCGATGGGGAATCCGTCCTTTTCATTGAATTTGGAGCCGGTATCACCTACGGAACCGGACACCCGGAAGCGTCGGAGTTCGGCATGGGGCCTGGTACTTACCCGGACGGGAAAGGCCACTGGAATGACCCCAACGGCTGGTATCTCCCCAAGAGTGCCGGGGGCGGGCATACCTACGGTAACCCTCCTGCAATGCCCATGTATGAGGCGAGAAAAGCGATTGAGCAGGAGCTTCCGAGAATCGTAAAGGAGGTGTTTTCCAAGTGATTGACATTGAGCGAAAGGTCTATACCCCCATTGCCGAGGCACTCAGAAAACGCTTTCCGGGAATCTCTATTAGCGGTGAATATGTGAACTCCCCGGCAAAATTCCCCTATGTGTCCATCATAGAGCAGGACAATTACACAACGCAGTCACATCTTGACAGCAGCAATACGGAACGGTACGCAACGGTGATGTACGAAGTGAATGTGTACTCCGACAAAGCCGGGAAAAAGAAAACTGTGTGCCGTGAAATCATGGGTGTCATTGACGAAATGCTCTATAAGCAGAACTTTACAAGAATTTCTATGTCCCCTGTTCCGAACATGGAAAACGGGACGATTTACCGTCTGGTAGCCCGGTACAAGGCTGAAACGGACGGAGAAAACCTTTACAGACGATAACAAAGAAAGGATGAATAGCAACATGGCAATTAGCACCTATCGTGTTTTCCTGATGAAAAAGAAGGACGTAGGCACTGACTACGAAAAGCTCATTGACATCAAGGAGTTTCCCGACCTGGGCGGCGACCCTGAAATGCTGGAAACCACGACCCTGTCTGACAATATGCAGACCTACATCGCCGGTATTCAGTCCCTGGATGCCCTGTCCTTTACGGCGAACTACACTCTGATGGACTACAAGAAGTTGGTTGCCCTTAACGGTAAGACCGAGAGCTACGCTGTGTGGTTCGGCGGCACCGGTGACGGCGAGACCCTGACCCCTACCGGCTCTGACGGCAAGTTCAAGTTCGATGGACAGCTGACTTGCTACCCCACTGGCGGCGGTGTCAACGAAGTTGTTGACCTGAACATTTCTATTGCGCCCTCTACGCCCATCATCATGGACGATGCGGGTTAAAAAATTAGGAGGTTTTAGCGATGGCTAAGAAGATTTCTATTCCCTACAACGGCAAGAAGTACGTTCTGGAATTCACCCGGTCTACAGTTTCTGCCATGGAAAAGGCAGGTTTTTCCATCAATGAGTTGAGCGAAAAACCCGCTACCATGATTCCCATGCTGTTCTCTGGTGCGTTTGCTGCCAACCACCCCAACACCAAGGTGGCTACCATCAACAAGATTTACGATGGCATGGGCAACAAGTCCGGCCTTGTGAAGGTGCTGACGGAAATGTACTCCGAGGCTGTGTACACCCTGCTCTCTGACGAGGACGAGGAAAACGAGGGAAACCCCGGCTGGGAAGCAGTAGAGTAAGCGATATTCTTCCCACTTTTGGAGGGGGCGGGGCATCCACTGCCCCCTCTTATGCTTACACGGAAGTTTTCAAAAAGGTATTTCCCTACTACCTGGCAATCGGCATGACCTATGACCAATTCTGGAATCAGGATGTGTGCCTTGTAAAAGCATACCGGGAAGCAGACAAAATCAAGCGTGACTTGCGAAACCAAGACCTGTGGCTACAGGGCGCATACATCTACGAAGCAATTCTGGATGCGGCCCCGGTTCTGCGGTTCAGTTTCAGCAAGAAACCTCCGAAGCCTATCCCCTACCGTGACCAACCTATCGACATTCACGATGGAGGCAGAAAGCAGGAGGAAAAACAAGGGAAACCGCTCTCTGTTGAAGAAAAGAGCGATAAAAAGGCAAAGGCCATGATGGAGATGTTTATGGTTTCCATCAACAAGAAGTTTGAGGGAAAGGGCGGTGAAGGGAATGGCTGACAATGTGGAAATGCAGGGCATTGAGTTTCAGATTGTGAATGACAGCGCCGCGGCATCCGCAGGGGTGGAGGTTCTGGCAAAAAAGTTGACAGAGCTAAAAACATCGATCAGCGGTTCCACAACTGCCCTTTCCAAAGTTGCAGCGGGAATTTCGCAAATCAAGAACGCCGTGAACAACATGAATACCGGCGATTTTGCGAACAAGATGAACCGCATTAGCAGTTCTCTGAGCAATCTGAAAGCCCAGACGGACAGCCTGAAAATTTCCTCGTCCATCGGGAACCAGCTGTCGGCCATCAATCAGGCCATTACCAATCTGTCGGACACCCCCGGAGAAAAACTGCGGAATCTGGCATCCGGATTGCAGCCCCTATCCAAGCTTGGCCGGTCTAATATGACTTCCTTCATAAACCAGCTGAAAAAGCTGCCAGAGGTCATCCAGGAGCTTGAGAAAGCGGATATTGATAAGTTCACCAAGCAAATGAAAGACTTGGCAGAAGCCATGAAGCCGTTTGCAGATGAAATGAACAAGGTATCCTCCGGCTTCTCTGCGTTCCCCAGCCGTATCCAGCGGCTTATTACCTCCACGGAGCAGTACAACGGAACGGTCAGGAGGGCAACCACAAGCACAAATGCGTGGAACAGTGCGCTCAAAGCAATCAGCTTTGTGGCCATATACCGGGCGGCGGCAAAGCTCCTGGGTATCGCAATTACAAAATCTTCCCAGTATACGGAGGATTTGAATCTGTTCACCGTTTCAATGGGGGAGTACGCCGAGGAAGCCTATAACTACGCACAGAAGGTTTCTGAGGTAATGGGCATTGACCCCGCTGAATGGATGCGGAATCAGGGCGTGTTTAACACAATTATCTCTGGTTTCGGCGTTGCCGGTGACAAAGCGGCGTTCATGTCCAAGAACCTTACCCAGCTTGGCTATGACCTTGCATCTTTCTACAACCTGGATTTTGCATCTGCCATGCAGAAAGTGCAGTCTGGTATCGCTGGCGAATTGGAACCCATGCGCCGCCTTGGCTACGACCTATCCGTTGCCCGGTTGGAGCAGGAGCGGTTGAATCTTGGCATCGACAAGAGCGTTTCCTCCATGACACAGGCTGAAAAGTCCCAGCTCCGCTACTATGCCATGATGACCCAGGTAACACAGGTGCAGGGTGATATGGCACGAACGCTGGAACAGCCCGCAAATATGCTGCGTGTGCTGAAAGCCCAGTTTGAACAGTGCGCTAGAGCAATCGGTAATCTGTTCATCCCTATTCTGGTGAAAGTTCTCCCCTTTGCTATCGCTGTTGCGAATGCTCTCAGAGAAATCATTACTGCTATCGCCGCTCTGTTTGGCGTGACATTGCAAGCCCCTGACTGGGGAGATTCTTTTGGCGGTGCAACCGCAGGAAGCGGAGCGATTGCGGACAACATGGACAGTGCCGCCGGGTCTGCCAAGGAACTGAAACGCTACCTTGCCGGGTTTGACGAACTGAATGTTCTCCCCGACCAGAGCAATGGCGGAGGTGGAGGCGGTGCAGGAGGCGGCGGTGGAGACCTTGGCTTAGACTTGCCGGGGTATGATTTCCTGAAAAATGCAGTAACCACGCAGATTGACGAGTGGAAGAAGAAGCTGGAACCGCTTGTTTCCTTTGTTAAGGACAATCTGAAAGAGATTCTGGGGCTTATTGCCACAATCGGAATTGCGCTACTTGCATGGAAGTTGTCAAACGATTTCCTGAACGGAATTATGGCACTCAAAACGCTTGGGCAAAACGGTCTTTCCATTCCGCTTACATTTGCGGCTGGTGCTATCTTGACGGTGGCCGGGTTCAAAATAGAGTTCGAAGCTATCAAAAATGCAATCGAAAAAGGGCTGAATGCTTTCAACTTCGGGGAGATTGTTCTCAGCGGATTGGCGGCAACGGCAGGAACTGGGATTATAGGAAAAGGAATTGGTCTTGTGATCGGAAAGTGGTTCAAGAACACAGCCGTAGCAAAAGCAATTACCGCTGGCGGCGGCGCAATCAGCACAGGGCTGATTGGTGCGGCTATCGGTGGAATTGTTGCGGGAATCCCAATGTTCGTTACCGGAGTATACGACGCAATCATGAATGGGCTGAATACTTTGAATGGATTGCTGATTCCGGCGGGGTCTGCGCTTGCAGGAGCAGGAGCCGGTGCGATTATCGGAACAGTCGTAGGCTCTGTTGGCGGTCCGATAGGTGCGGCAATCGGAGCAGTTGCCGGAATTGTAATAGGTGGGCTGACGGACCTCGGCATTCTAATTTACCAGAAATGGGATGAAATTAGTACTTGGTTTTCGGAAACTTTTTCCTCTATAGGGGAATTACTATCCGGGGTATGGGGCTCTATCACAGAAACATGGGGGAGCGTTTCTGCATGGTTTAATACAAATGTTGTTAAGCCTGTTGAGAAATTCTTCTCTGGCTTATGGGAAGACGTTTCAAGCACTGCTGGCAAGTGTTGGGAATCAATTTCTGGTGCTTTCGGAAATGTGGCGGAATGGTTCGATGTGAGCATAATTCAGCCAGTATCTGGCTTTCTCTCAGAGCTGTTGATGAATGTTTCAACTTGGGCTGGTGGAGCGTGGCAAAAAATTACAGATTTCTTTTCCCCCGCTGTTACATGGTTCTCTGATCTCTGGGAGAGCGTAAGTCAGACATTTGAGGACGTTTTCTACAACATCGGAGTGATTGCAAACGGAACATGGGAAACCATAAAAATTGTTTGGGGGATTGCTTCCGAATGGGTGGACACAAACGTTATTCAGCCAGTAGCAGGATTCTTTAGCGAGTTGTGGACGAATATATCCGAGTGGGCGGTTAGCGCATGGGAAAGCATCACAAACGCGTGGGGAGAATTTACACAATGGGTCGAAACAGACATTATTGTCCCTGTTGGAGAGTTCTTTTCCAATTTGTGGTCAGATATTCGAGTATGGGCAAGTGATGCGTGGATTGGGATAAAAAACACCTTCTACGAAGTGGGGAACTGGTTCGATACAAACGTTATCCAGCCGCTTTCTAGCCTGTTTTCTTCCCTTTGGGACGGAATAACGAAGTGGGCTTCCGACACATGGACGAAGATTTGCGATGGCTTCTTGACTGCATACAACTACATTAACACCCATTTCTTAACGCCTTTGAGAACAGCTGTGGCGACGGTATTTGACGGGCTGGTTGGCGCAGTAAAAGCAGCACTGAATGGCGTAATATCTGCATTAAATTCCGCATTGCGCTGGATATTCGGCGGAATCAACAGCATTTTACGCGACCTAAAGAATTTCAGCATTGCCGGATACTCGCCATTTGCGGGGTTGAGAACAATTAGCGTTCCTCAAATTCCGATGCTTGCCAACGGCGGTTTCGTAGACCAAGGTCAGCTCTTTATCGCCCGTGAAGCCGGTGCAGAAATGGTTGGCTCCATTGGCAGACGGACAGCAGTTGCCAACAATGACCAGATCGTTGAGGGAATCACCTATGGTGTTCGAGAAGCCAATGACGATGTTGTTACAGCAATTTATGCTGTTGCCCAGCAAGTCATTTCCGAAATGCGGAACCAGGGCGGTGGCAACGGAAGCGGTGGAGACTATGACTTTGACCGAGCCGTGTATGAGGCGAACCGCAGAAATGCAAGAGTTTACGGCTAAGAAGGAAGGAGATAGAACGGCATGAAGATGATGCTCAAAATAAATGGCGTGGACTTCATGCCGTTTATCGCCAAACAGGGCGTAAAGTGGCAGAGAAATGACATTGATGCGCCCAATTCCGGGCGAACTATGGACGGCATGATGCAGCGTGGCAGAGTAGCTACCAAGATTCGCCTGGACATCACTTGCCGCCCTCTGACGGCAGAGGAAGCCCGCCTGGTGCTGAATACCATCTTGCCGGAGTATGTGTCTGTGGACTACTACGACCCCATGAGCGGAGAGCGGTACGGCGTGACCATGTACTCCAACAACAACCCGGCATCGTTCCTGATTGAAAAACCGGAAGATGACTGGTGGAGCGGGATCACCTTCCCTTTGATTGAGAGGTGACGGCGGCTTATGCAAGAAACATCGGCACTTTACAAGAAAATCATCCAGGGCGAACACTGGTTTGAAACCTCCGTGACCATCGGTGAATCTGGAAGACTGACGGACGAGCGAGGGGATGTTATCACCTTTGGCGGCGATTCTATTCTGGTAGACACCGGCGGCCCGGAATCCGGTTTCCGTGAGGACAGGCTTTTCAATGTGAATACCAAGTCCCCATTCTTCAAGGATTCTACACCCTGCGTTGGCACGGCGGTCTCCGGGACGGCAAAGATCAAGATGATTGCGCCGTTCAACATCCCAAAGAAAGCCAGAATCTGCATCTATTCCAGGGCTGTGAACGTCACCGACAAATCGGAATGGGTGCAGCAAGGCGTTTACTTTATAGACACTAGAAAACAAGTCCATGACGAGCGTGGGTTTGATGTGCTGTCCTTGGAAGCCTTTGACGCAATGATGCTTTCAGAAGTAACCTATCCTAGCGATAATCAGCACAATTACCCGCTTTTGGACAAGGAAATTGTTCAATTTATTGCGGATAACATGAAAATCAGCGCAGACGGTAGTGGCGTTCGTGTAGACCCCAGAACTTGGGAAATTATGACCGCTGGCTATAAGTTCCCCCTCCCCGTTGGGTACTCCATGCGAGAAGTCCTGTGCATGATAGCCGCCGCTTACGCCGGGAACTTCATTATCTCCCCTACAGGAGATTTGCGGCTGGTAAGTATGTTTGATATGCCGCCAGAGACCCGGCATCTCATCACCGAGGACGGCTATAAAATCACATTCGGTGGACTGTACATTCTGATTTAGGAGGTGGTGCGTACATGGCCGAAAGTTTTAACCTGTTGCGGCGAGTAAAAAGCCTTGATACCGCCCCCGAAACGGACGGTTACAGCGGTGTTGCGATATTCGCAGGGCAGGACGAAGCAGGAAACAACATTGAATACTTTGCCGGAGACCGTTCTGGCAAGGTGCTTGAAATCACAAACGAATGGGGTTCACAATCCCAGGCCGATGCGATTTACCGAAAAATCAGAGGTTTCCGCTACAAGCCCTACAAGGCCACAGGAACGACCATTGACCCCTCTGTTGAGATTGGCGATGCCGTCACCATTGCGGATACCTACGGCGGCGTATTCCTCCGAGCAACGGATTACCGGGATACCACCAGCGATTTGGAAGCCCCCTCCAACGAGGAAATCGAACATGAGTTCCAAATCCAGTCTCCCACGAACCGTCAGTACGAACGTTTCACTCGGTCTGTGCGGTCTAGCCTGACCATCACGGCAACGAAAATTGCCGCCGAGGTAGAAGCCAGAGAAGAAGCGGACAAAGCCATTCGGGCAACCCTGAGCGTTCAGGCGGATGCCATTGAAGCCAGAGTTACCAAAGAGGGTGGCAGCAGCAGCTCCTTCGGTTGGAAGCTACTCAACGACAGCTGGACAGTAAGCGGTAACGGTAAAAACATCTTTACCGTTGACCGTAACGGCGCAAAGGTTGAGGGCGAAATCCGGGCTACATCCGGGAAAATCGGCGGGTTTGACATCCAGAAAGATTATCTGTCCTACAATGGGCAAACCTGGGGTGGGACAAACAGCTGGGGCGGTTATTGGGGCATCAACGGAATCCAGATGGGCCGGAATTTCAAGGTGGATATGGCTGGAAATCTGGAAGCTGCCTCTGGACGATTTACCGGAGAGGTTTACGCTGGAAGTATCAACTACGGCGGTGATGCTGGCCATTTGTGGGGAGAAGCGATCTCCGAGGGCAGCGTTTCCGGGGGCTGGGGCGGACAGATTGCGGGCGGTTCCATCGGGACGTTTAACACATCCGGAGGCATCAATACCAGTTTGGGGTATGCTGACTTTGCAAACGGAGTGTTTAACGGATGGAACACCGCACCTGGCTTAGCAACCGAAGACAGAGGACTAGTAATTGGAGGGCATACAATAGCTGTGGCTTCTACAGCGTTTAGGGATGGGCTTGGTGGAACGGTATCTTTGAGGTATCTCACCTGGATTTGATAAGGAGAATGCAAATGGAAAAAATCACAACTGCCACAGGCAAAGAATTTGAATCAGACTACTTTAACCCCTGCCAACCAACCGGGCAGTGCAACCTTCGTGTGCTGAATGTGCAGATTCCCACGGTAGCGGCGGTGTTTTCCAATCCGTCCGAAACGGTACAATTGTGGTGCGGAAGCCAATACGCAGCGAACTACACACGCCTTGTTGCAATCGTGCCTGAATCCGGTGCAATCCGTGTGGTTCTTGGAAAGGAGTAAAAAAATGGACGAAATCATCAACCTGTTATCCCGTATCGGTGCAACCATGGAAACCATTTCTGTAGTCGGTATCGACAATCAAGACAAATTCGTGGGCTGCGCTACGGCCATTAAGACGGTGATTCGAAAGCTGGAACAGCTGCCCGCTGCGGAGAAAAAGGAAGAACCGGAAGGAGTTGACGTAAAGGATGGCTGATAAATCCATAGAGCAGCTGACCGCTGCTGAAAAGGTATATCTGAGCGACCTGTTTGTGTTGCAGCAGTCCGGCACGGCGAAGAAACTGACCGGGCAAGTCCTGAAAAACTGGCTGTTAGAGCTTGCCCAGGGTCACGGCGGTATTACCAGTATCGACCTGCAAAGCACCTCCGGGCTGAATAAGGTCTACCGCATTACCCTTGCGGATGACACCTATTTTGATATGACAGTTTCTGACGGCAAGGGCATCACCAGCGTCGCCAAGACTGGAACATCTGGGTTAGTAGACACCTACACCATGAAATTCAACGCCGGTTCGGACTTTGTTTTCACGGTGAAGAACGGCGAAAAAGGCGATAAAGGCGATGCCGACCGGCTCTATTTCAAGTTCGCAAGCCAGGAGCCTACGGATGCTTCCCACAGCATGGGCGATGTGCCGGACGCATGGCTAGGCTTTTATGCCGGGACTACACCGCCCTCCGGGTGGCAGGACTACACCTGGGTGCGGGTGCGTGGAGATAAGGGAGATAAGGGCGACCCGGCCACGCTCACCGGGCGCAGCGTCACCTATATGGTGTCCGATTCGGGCACAATCGTTCCCTCCGGCTCCTGGGTGGCAGATGTGCCGAATGTTCCCCAGGGAAAGTACCTATGGACAAAAACCGTGCTTACCTTCAACACCGGGAGCCCCGTTACCTCCTACTCCGTTTCCCGGTTTGGCATTGACGGCACCGGTGCTGTAAACACCGTAAACACCAAGTCCCCCGATTCCACGGGCAATGTGAAGCTCACCGCCGCCGACATTACCGCCGCCAACGGGCAGAGCATTGATGCCAATCTGGAGGCCAAGGAGGACAAAACGGCCACCGTTACCGTTACCCTTACCGCCGCCGGGTGGTCTGGGGGCTATCAAACGGTGGGGGCAGACGGCGTTGTCACAGAGGGGGACGTGCTGGTTTGCCCAACTCCTGAATCCATGGCGGCCTATCTCCGAGCGGGCATCTGGTGTGCGGCCCAGCAGACCGGAGCCCTGCGGTTTGGGTGCAGGGTCACGCCCACGGAGGCGATCCAGGTCAGCGTCAAGCCCTTCGGGGCGTAGGGGGTGGGAATATGCGCAGAGGCTCCACATCGGCTACCACCCTAACCGTGCCGGAGAGCTTGAACCTAACGGCGGCGAAGGCGGTTTATGTTACCTTTGCCCAGGGCTCCAAGCTGCTGACCAAAAAAAGCGGCGACCCGGGGCTGGAAATTGAGGCCCACACCCTCCGTGTGCGGATGACCCAGCAGGAGACCTTGGATTTTTCCGTGGGGCCGGTGGAAATTCAGCTCCGGTGGCTCATGCCGGACGGCACGGCGGACGGCACGGAGGTTGCCAAAGTCTACAACAAAGGCGTGCTGCTGCCGGAGGTGATCACATGATCAGGCTCACCATCGGGCAGGATGGGCTGGTGCCCCTGGCTATCTCCCCCACCGAGCCCCTGGAGCTCACGGTCTCCGAGGGCTGCGGCGGGCCGGGATACCCCCATTACAAGGGGCCCTACCAGGTAACCCCTTCCGTGGCCTCCACGGTGCTGGAGACCACCGACAAGGTGCTGGACGATGACGTGACCGTCCATCCCATCCCGTTTTTCCGGGTTTCCAATCCCGCCGGGGGAAATACCTGTTACATCGGCGGGAACAAAGAAATCGAAATATCATAAAAGGAGGAAAAACCATTGGCAAACAGTAAGATTATCTTTGGCGGCGAGGTGCTCATTGACCTGACCGCCGACACCGTAAAGCCGGAAAAGCTGCTGACGGGCATCACCGCCCACGGAGCGGACGGTGAACCGGTAGTCGGTACCTGTGACTTTGATGCCAACACCCAGGACGCTACCGCCGGGGCGGCGGAAATCCTGAAAGGCAAAACCGCCTACAACAAGGGTGCAAAAGTCACCGGCACCATGCCCAACAACGGGGCCGTGGCCGGGGAAATCACCACGGCGGACGGCGAGTACACCGTTCCCCAAGGCTATCACGACGGCTCCGGCAAGGTTGGCCTGGATGCCACGGAAAAGGCCAAGCTGATTCCGGCCAACATCCGGCAGGGCGTGACTGTCCTGGGCATCGTGGGCGCTATGTCCGGCACCGAGGGTGCCAAGCCCCAGGCCAAGAGCGTGGTGCCTAGCAAGGCCAAGCAGACGGTACTGCCGGACAAGGGCTTTAATTACCTCTCCCAGGTTGTGGTTGAGGCCATCCCCTATGCGGAGAGCGCCAACTCGGCGGGGGGCACTACCGTCACCATCGGCTGATAGGAGGTGGCCGGTATGGCCGTAAACGTAGTCAGCTACGCGGGCCGCACTCTGGTGGACCTGCGGGATGCCACGGCCACGGCCCCCGTCATCCAGACAGGGTACACAGCCTACGGGGCCGACGGAGCCTTGCTAACCGGCACCGGCCCGGAGATTTTGCGCCGGGAGGTTACGCTGACGGTTGCCGGCTGGGTGGACGGCCAGCAAACCGTGCCCGTCCCCGGTGTGACGGATGACAATATGGTCATCGTGGCCGTGGACCGCTGGGGGGTGGCCTGCGTCGCCCAGGAGGCGGGGGCGCTGACCTTTGCGTATAACATCCAGCCCCCGGTGGCCGTGGGGGCCAGCGTGGCAATTATCAACTATTTAACGTAGGAGGGATTTTATGGCAATTTTCAACACGGTCCCGCCCCTGAAGGCGGGGAGTGGAATCCAGTTTGACGGGGAGTCGATTAGTACTAGGGCGACACCAAGGAATCTGCTGGACAATAGCAATTTTTTGCAGCCTGTGAACCAGCGGTTGCAAACGACATATAAAGGGCCTGTCTATACGATAGATCGGTGGAGACTGTGGCAAGCCGCAGGTGCGGTAAATGTTACGGATTTAGGTATCGCCGTATCCGGAGACCGTCTTTTTTCCTATGTCGGATTAGGTCTAGTTGACGAGGATGGCTTGTATACGCTGGCGGCCAAAACATCAGACGGTGCGCTCGACGTAGTTGCAGGAGTCCCCCGAAGTGGTGTTGCCGGTGCAAAATGTCACATCGGATATGATGCTAATGCCGATAAAGCTTGGGTAGCTCTGGAGGGGGGGCATACGTACGTATGGGCAGCACTTTACGAAGGGGTCTATACCGCTGAAACATTGCCTGAGTATCAGCCAAAGGGATATTCTGCTGAATTGCAAGAGTGCATGCGATATTTTTCATGTATTCGCGCCTGGCGGGCAGTTCAAGGCGATATCGGCTGGGATGGTAGCACAGTCTTTTTCGCAAGAATCCCAACGATAATGCGCATTAATCCAACCGCGTCCAACATCAAAGGCACCCTATACGCAAATGGTTCCGCAATAAATATAGACGAGGTTCCCGCAGAGGCCATAAATTCTGGCGATGGGCTGCAGATCCGGATGACGACTAAGCACACAGAGGTTGCACGACATGCGGGTTTCCTCGAGTTAGGCAATGTCGGTATCAACTTTTCAGCTGACTTGTAAAGGGGATGATTAAATGTACGATTACATTGTGTACGTAAAACCGACCGACGCAGGCTATATCGCCGCCGTCAACTCATCGGAGTTTTTACCGGACACCACCGGCTGGGTGGAGATTGACCGAGGAGCTGGTGATAAGTACCACCATGCGCAGAACAACTATTTTGACCAGCCCATCCGCACCGAGAGCGGAGTCTATCGCTACAAGCTGGTAGACGGCAAGCCCGTCGAGTGCACCGCCGAGGAGATTGCCGCCCAGGAGAAGGCTAACAAGCCGGAGGCTGCACCCTCCACGGAGGACCGGCTCAAAGAACTGGAGAGCCAGAACCAGATGTTCATGGAGTGTCTGCTGGAAATGTCGGAGACAGTCTATGCGTAAGCTGCTGTTTTCATTATTATTTGAGAAAGGAGGAGAAGAAATGATGGCCATGTTGTGGGCACAGCAAATCATGCTGGGCAAGAAAACCTACGCACAGGTCCCCCGGCTGCTGAAAGCACAGGTTAAGGAAATCCTGATCGATTCCGGTTGCGAGGAGCTGGTGCAGGAGTAAGCCAAAGCGCCCTGCCCCCGAAAGGGGGCAGGGAAAATTGGAGGTGAAAAAATTTTGACGATTAAACAGGTACAATGCCTTTTGACCTACCTGGGCTACGACCCGGGGGCCATCGACGGTGTCAACGGCAAAAACACCATGGCCGCCGTCAAAAAGTTTCAGGCGCAGGAGGGGCTTGACCCGGACGGTGTTCCCGGCGGCAAGACCTGGGCTGCTCTCCTGGATGCCATCGCCCAGGGGCGGTTTTACGCCTCACAGGAGCCCATGAGCAAGCCCGCTGCCGGTGGTGGCGAGGCGGAAAAGTATCTTCAGGCGGACGGTTGCTACCATATCCCCCGGGGGGTGGATTTTCGGCTTAGCAAAAACCTTTGGGCGCATGAAGTAGTGTGCCAGGGTGTTGGATGTTGCCAAGAATCCATTATCAGCAAGCGGATGGTGGATACATACCAGGACATCCGGGACGAATACGGAGACGCTATCGAGATTGCAACGGCTGGCGGCTCTGGGTATCGATGTGATACACACAACCGTGAAGTTGGCGGTGCAGATGGAAGCCTACATAAACTGGGCTGTGCTTTTGACATGCATTGCCGGGACAAGACCAAGCTGCTTGGCATTGTAGAGCGCAAAATTACAGACGGCGAAATCGGGGTGTACTCCACGTTCATACACGGCGGTGTGTGGGATCGAGGATATGTCAACAAGTTTTATAAGTAACAGGAGGAAAACCATTTGAGCGAATGGATTAAAACCGCTATCACCATTCTGCTGGCGTTCGTGGGTTCGGCGGGCTTCTGGGGATTTTTGGAGGCCCGCCGGAAGAAAAACGATGCGAACACACGACTGCTGGTGGGAATGGCCCACGACCGTATCGTTTACCTGGGGATGAAGTACATCGAACGTGGATACATCACCAGGGACGAGTATGAAAACTTAAACGACTACTTGTACGAACCATACGCCGCCGCTGGCGGGAACGGCTCTGCAAAAAGAGTTATGGAAGAAGTACGCAAAATACCATTGCATAATTAAGGAGGAAAACAAAATGCTGATGGAAAACAAGGTGTATGATGTTCTGAAATGGATCGCCCTGATCCTGCTGCCCGCCCTGGCTACGTTTTACGCTGCCATTGCGGCGGTGTGGGGCCTGCCCTACACCGAGCAGGTGGTGGGAACTATCACGGCAGTGGATACCCTGCTGGGTACGCTGCTGAAAATTTCCAGCGACAACTACAAAAAGCAGGAGGCGTGATGCCATAAATGGATAAATCCCGGATAAACCGGGTGGTAGTAAAGGAATTCGATAGGCTGGCGTATCTCACGCCGCTGGAAATGGATATTCTAACCACCCGTGCCGCCGGGAAAAGCCAAATTTGGCAATCGCAAAATCTCCATGTGTCCCAAGCCACGATAACCAGGGTTGTCCGAAGATTGCAGAAGAAATACGATGCAGTCAAGGGGTACAGTGCCACACTCCCGGATGACCTAGTTATTTGACCACAAATTGACGATTTTCTGACGAAAACCAGGCGAAACGATGATGATTCGTTCGCCTGGTTTTCTGTTATTATACAAATAGAAGGTGGCCACCTCTAAATATTTTTTAAGGAGGAAATGTTATGGCTCTGAATTTTACTGCTGCTGACCGTGTGGGCGGTATCGGCGGCTACATCGGCGGTATTGCTACCCTGCTGAACATGGCTGGCGGTTTCAATGCTGTGAATGGCTGCTCCGAGGGCGACCACGTTGTCAACCGCTACGAGGCCGGACAGTCCGCTGAGATTGCGGCACTCAAGGCCGACATCAAGCTGCGGGATGCCAACACCTACACCGATCAGAAGATTCTGGACATGTACCAGTATCTTGACGGTCGTCTGCGTGGCGTTGAAGGGCAGATTTCCGCTCAGGCGGTTGTCAACGCCCAGATCACCGCAAACATCAGCTGTATGCAGAATGCGCTGAACACCCTTTCTGGGCTGACCAAGACCGTGATTCCCATTGGGAATGTGTGCCCTGAACCCATGCCCGCAAAGAACAGCTGGACGGCTCCCACTGCTGCCGCTGCTGGTTAAACCAAGGGGCGGCAATTGCCGCCCCTACAATAATTGGAGGTAACTATGGTTTCAAAAGAACGTTTTGTGACTGGCGTTCTTCAATACATTGAGCGAGAAGTGCTTCCGCACATCCCTGAAATGAAAGCAATGGCTGTTGCCGGGGTTGTATCTCTGTACGCCAAAAGAACCCCGCAGCTTTTCGAGAAGATGGAAGCCATGCCTATTATCAAACTGTCAGGCGTTTTTGACGATGGGAAAATCGATGAGGACGCACTTTACAACGCTTTCGCTCCACAGGTTCGGAAACCGTTGGAATTTGATATTCCGTTTGTCGGAAAGTTGTCCTTTGACCGGGCCGAGATCGACAAGCTTCTAAACTATATCAAGGAGGCATAGCCCATGAAAATCATTGACGAACTGCAAAAGCAGATTGAGGAAGAAATCGAGGATGCTACCAAGTACGCCAAGAAAGCCGTTGAGTACAAGAGCCTCTACCCCGAAACCGCCGAGCTGTACTTCAAGCTTTCTGGCGAGGAGCAGGGCCACTTCACAGCTCTACATAAAGAAGTTGTTCGGCTAATTGAAAAATACCGCCGGGAGAAAGGCGAACCGCCCGCCGAGATGATGGCGATTTACAATTATCTCCACCAGCGTGAGATTGAGAAAGCAGAAAAGGTTGGCGTTCTCCAAGCCATGTATAAACGGTAAAAAATAACACGCCCTGCCAATTAAGGCAAGGCGTGTATTTTGGTTTGGACAAATACCATTCCAACCACTGCTATGGTGTTCGGATATGTGTCCAATGGTGAACTTATCAGCCCCATATCCGAACACTTACATATTCCGGAAGTTGGAACTCTATATGTTTTTGTGGGTATTTGCGTAAGATTATAGGCTGTTTTGAATTTCATGTACCCTGGTTCGTCATCGTAGACGGTGACGGAGTTTATCAGCAGGGAGAACAGCATAGGCTTTTGTGTTTCCAAGTCCAGGACCTGGGAACGAACGCTTTCCAAAAAGTAAATGACCATTTCTTTTGTGAGGGGTATCACGCTTTGCTTTTCTTCGGACAGCTGGGCGGTGAGACCTTTCTTTTGCGATTCCAGGTCTGCAATTCTGGCTACCAGAACATCCGGGGCGGTGGAGGCGGCTTCCAGGGCTTTTAGCAAGTTTTTTATTTTGCGGTCTGTTTCGGCTATCTGTGCTTGGAGGGCCGGGATGTTGGTGTTCTGCTGGATTTCATTTTCGGACTGCTGGGCGGCGACTGTTGCCACATATTCGATTACTTCATCCGTGAGGACTTTCAAAGCATCATGGGCTACAACATCTTCTATCCAGTCCTTGGGGGCTGGTTTTTTGTCGCAGCCTCCATTCCGTTTCCTGTTGGCGCAGGAGTAGTAATTGTAAGTTTTCCCGCCCTTTCCTCTGCCGCACTCTCCGACCATCGGAGAGCCGCAATGTCCGCAGAAAATTTTACCCGCCAATAGATACGGCACCTTGGCTTTTCCCCTGGCTGGGGCTTGCTCATTGACTTTCAGGCGGCTTTGCACCTTGCGCCACACATCATCCTCTACGACTCTTGGCAAGGCATCCTCCATTCTTATATCGTGGTACTTGTACACCCCGATATACTTTTCATTGCGGAAAATGTTTTTGAAACTGCTCTTATTAAACTGCGCTCCCTTGGCCGTCCGGTATCCTCTGGCGTTGAAATCGGCGCAAATATCAGCCACGGTCTCACCGTCTGCATATCTGGTGAATGCTTCCGACACCAGCGGAGCGGTGAGAGGGTCTAAGACCCATTTTTTCTTTTCTATTTTATAGCCTAGGGGGACAGAGCCGCCTACAGCTTGGCCTTTCAGGGCTGATTCTCTCATTCCTCTGGTGATTTTCTGGGACAGTTCCAGGGAATAGTATTCTGCCATGCCCTCCAAGATGGATTCCAGGATAACACCCTCTGGGTTCTTGGAAATGCCTTCCTTGGCTGATTCGACATTACAGCCGTTCTTACGGAGCCGCATACGGGCTACGGCGGCATCTTCCCTGTTCCGGGCAAATCTATCAAGCTTATATACCAAAACCGTTTTCCAAGCCGCCCTTGAGCTGTCAGATAACATCTGCTGGAATGCCGGCCTTTTCTCCATGCTTGCGTGTGCAGAAATGGCACGGTCAACATAAATAGCAGCTACCCGGTATCTGTGTTGCTGACAAAATGTCAGCAGCTCCCGAAGCTGGCCCTCTATGGATTGCTCTGTTTGTCTGTCGGATGAATACCGCATATAGAGGCAGCAGACCACATCACAATCCGTGCTTAGGACAGACGGATTCTCCGTAAACTGCTGTTGCTCCGAGGCTGTCAGGGCTGATAAATCAATTGGTATCATCTGCATTTTTATCACCAACTTTTTTCTTAACGAGCGAATGTGCTATCAGGGACAGAACCAGAACGATGGAGAACGCCGCAACATAAACGATGGGGCTTATCTCCCGCCGCCGAAACAGGCCCATGTTTGGATTCCGGGCATCCAGGATAACGTATATCATTAAAAAGAACCCTAGCAGTACCGCCATAGTACAGGCAGCATACGCTACGGAACGCCAATCTCTGCGCACATGGTATAGTTCTCTCTGCATTGCCCGCACACGCTCCTGCGAAACGGATACGATTCTCTCTTTTTCGGTGAGCAGTTCCTCTTTGTGGGCGAGTTCAATCTTCAACTTAGAGAGTTCGTCTTCGTTATCTTCCTTTGGCGGTGTAAGCTCCATGAGTTCGTCAAGGGACAGCCCCAGGTCAATGGCTATGGCCGTCACATCGTAGATACTGGGGCCGTTCAAATGTCCGGAAAAGAATTTTTTCACCGTGGATTCGCTTATCCCGGTGCTGTCAATTATTTGCTGATTTGTCTTTCTCTGTTGCTCCTTTACCATTTTCATCTTTTTTGGTAAGTTTTCGCAAATTGGATTGATTTTTTGTATAATTGTCTTTTCCTCCATGATTTCACCCCATATTTCTGCATAAGACAGGCATATTTCTTTTACAAGCACCGGATTACCCCGCAAAATCTTTACGTGAATCTGGCAATCATGTACCATTATGTCAAGCCAGCGGCGAGGGACACACCACACCGGCGGCGGCCCGGCCACTTGTGGCACGGTGGCCGGGCATTGATATAGTCCGCTTTATTGGACTATATCAGTGTTATAACCAAAGGGCCATATGCGAACAAACATTCGACAACAAATTAAAGCAAGGGAGCGGTTGCAAATGCAAGAAGAAATCATTGAAATGTTTGAACGGTTGACAGAAGCGAATCAGGATAGGATTATTGCTTTGGCTACTGCTCTTTTAGCATCTCAGAGATGTTGTCAATCAAACGATCCTGATTCTCGGGAGTAAGCATTTCAATCAATTTCAAAATGGTCTCGGTTTTCTTATTGGAAACCGGGGCTTTTTCTTTTTCTTCCGTTTCATCGGAGAAGTAAGAAATAGGAACTTCAAAATAGTCAGCGATCTTTTGCATGGTTGCTTTCCTTGGGATTTGCCCAGCACCCCATTTTGTATTTGCGGCCCTGGACAAACCTATTTGTTCGGCTACCGCTGACGGGCTAATATTGCGCTCATTGCAAAGTTTCACAAATTTAGTGTAGAACATAGCCTTATCACTCCATACATATTGTGCATTGTGACAAAATAAACCTTTGACGTGAATTTATGTTGACAAAGTAAACTATGTAAGCTATACTAAGCACATGAACAAAACTTCACAGAAAAAGGGTACAAAAATCCACGGGGTAGGAACCCTGTTTTTTCAGAGTTCCCGCTCCGGCGAGTGGCGAATGGTTATTGGTTTCTGACAACATCAATATAGCATACGCCACTGTGGATTGCAACTATTTTTCTGAAATTTGTTCAAATTCACAACGAAAGGAAGGAGTGTATGGCAATTGGCAGAAATCGCAACGCTTCCGAGAACACCGAAAGAGCGGGCGCAGAAAGCAACGTTTATCCGGACGACAATCGACATGAACAAACTTTCGAATGTTTGGCTGATGCACGAGCTGCTAGTCAAGGAAGGATTCAGCATCAATCCGCAGACAGTGAGCAGCGTTCTGTCCGGGGCCCTGGTATCCCCCAAGGGGGACGAGTTTCTGATGCGAGCCGAGAGGCTCTGCAAAAAATACAGGCAGAGCTGGAACACCAATCAGCAATCAGAGATTTAGGAAAAAATGCCCTGATGTTCGCACTGGCAGACCGGGAACGGTATGTCCAGTGGCACATCGAACGTATGGGGCGCAGACCTATAGGATTTTGAAAGGAGTAAATTAACATGGCAAAGTACAAAGTTGGAGATAAGGTGCGGATTGTGAGCGAGCGGCCCGCAAGCCCTCGTTTCGTTGATTCGATGGTGCAGTACCTCGGCAAAACGCTGACTGTATCAAAAGTTGTGGAAGAAACGCTTGGAGCAATCTACAGGTTTAATGAAGCGACATATCCAGCAAGCGTTTCTCCTATTATGGAAATCTTTTTACCCAAGACAAACGGTATGTGGGCGTTCTGTGAGGACTGGATTGCTGGCCTTGCCGAGCAGAAGAAGCCCGCCGATGAAAACCTCTCCGTTACCATCCGCTTCTGTGGTCGCATGACTGTAGCGGAGCTTTGCAAGAATGGCAGAGTAGTCAAGGTCGAGAACGCCCGGTGCAATCCCAAGGATACCTACAGCAGGAGTGATGGTGCGAGAATCGCCGTGGAACGGTTGTTCAAGAAAACGTCCGGCGGGGCCAACGATTCCAGCAAGCCTAAAATCGGAGACAAGTTCGTCATCATCGGAAACAGCATCGAATTGCCCCATAGTTTTGATATAGGCACAATCGTAACGCTCATCTACTTGCAAGATAATGGTTACAGCCAATACCAAGATAATTTCGGTTTCCGTCAGTTTGTCAGTGACCGTGATGTGAAGCCTTACAAGGAGAACGCCAAATGAGCAGACGGAAAGTCACCCCTGACGAGCTGGTAGAGGCTGAAATCGCCCGGCTGCTGGCATCCCCGGATGTGCAGCTTGCCAAAAAGGAGCTGGCCCTTATTAACCGCCGGAAGCAGTATATGTACAAGCTCAGGAGCCTGGAAAAGCACGGGAAAAAGCTCCGGGCGGAGGGCTGGACGGAAGAGGCCTTGGAGCTGAAATATCGAACGGAGGATAACACATGAGCATCAAAGACGCAACGCCGGAGGAAATCGCCGCCATGCGGGAGCGCATCAGCAAGCGGCAGAGCGACCGGCGGTACGAGCTGGAAATGGGCCAGGCCGTGGCCATGGCCTGTAGAGCAAACCGTTCCCCTTTCGTGAATCAGGGCAAGGCACCGAGCCTAGAAAGTGTCATCGTCGCAACGGGCATGATGGCAACCGCTGGGGCCGCGGCAATCCTGGGTAGCACCGGGGCCGTGCCTATGGGTTACGCCGTGGCTGTGGCTGGTGTAGCTATGGCCGGTGCTGCTGCCCAGGTGGCAATGGAGGTACAGAAATGAACATCCCGGAATGCTATGAGCCGTGGAGGCAGGAAGACGAGCGGCAATCCGACTGGGACAATTACCTCTCCAGGTTCCCGGTATGCGAACGCTGCGGCTCCCCTATCACGGATTCCAAGGTGATTTACATTGCGAAGCACGATGAATTCTATCACCTGAGCTGCATTGAGGCGATGGAGGAATTCAACGAGGCTGCGGAGGTGGAGTGATGGGTTCTCATAACTTCATCGATCTAACCGGACGGCGTTTTGGGAAACTCGTTGTTTTGTCACGAGCGGATGACAAAAAAGGGCAAGTGATGTGGAATTGCTTGTGCGATTGCGGCAATGAGCGCATTGTGAACGGCGGAAATCTAAGGAATGGCCGGACCAATTCCTGCGGCTGCTATCGGAAGCAGTGCGAGATGGAAAGAGCAAAGCAAAAAGAAACTCATGCCGAAAGCAAAGAGCGGTTATATCACATTTGGATTGGGATGAAGCAGAGATGCCTTAATCCGAATATAAACCGATATGACAGATATGGCGGCAGAGGGATAACCATTTGCCAAGAATGGCTTGATAGTTATGAAGCATTTCGTGATTGGTCCAAAGAAAATGGGTATTCCGACGACCTGACAATTGACCGTATCGACAACGACGGGAACTACTGCCCAGAAAACTGTAGGTGGGTAACACCTGCTGAACAGGCAAAAAACCGGCGAAAACGTCAAAAACCGGATTACATTATCAGCAAAATTCCGCATTCAAGTCACGAAGAATGGCTCCAAATCCGTTCTGGCTATATCGGCGGGAGCGATGCAGGAGCCGTGATTGGGCTTGATGACTACAAAAGCCCATATGCGCTATGGTCAGAGAAAACCAAGAAAATTCCTGCGTTTGAAGGAAATATTATCACAGAAGTTGGTAGCTTTCTGGAAGAATACGTTGCACAGCGATTCGAGAAAGAAACCGGCAAAAAGGTTTATAAAAGCAACGTTACCTATGTAAACAGCAAGTATCCGTGGGCGTGCGCAGATGTAGACCGTCTTGTTAGCAAAGAGGATGCCATATTAGAAATAAAGACAACTAGCAATTACGAATACATGAAACTGATTCGTGATGGGAAACCAGTCCCAAAATGGTGGGCGCAAATAATCCACTATATGGCAATTCTTGACAAGAAAAAAGCATACCTAGCCGTGCTTATGGATTGTAGGGAGTTCAAATTCCTAGAATTTGACTTTTCGCAAGATGAAGCAGATGCGCTTATGGAAGCCGAAAAGTCGTTCTGGAAGTGCGTTAATGGGGACATTCCGCCAGAGATTGACGGCATGGATTCCACGGTGGATGCCCTGAACGCTGCATTCCAGGTCAGTGACCCGGATGCAGATGCCGTAGACCTGACCGGCTGCGCCGCAGACCTTGCGATTCTGGACGAATGTTCCCGGCAAATCAAGGCGCTGGAAGAAAAGAAAAAGGCGGCGCAAGCAAGGGTCATGGAGACCTTGGGAGCCGCCGAAAAGGGATTTTACGGCGGGTATTCCGTCAGCTGGAAGAGTCAGAAACGGCAAACCTTTGACCGCAAGAAATGGGAGAAAGACCACGGGGAAATCCCGGAAGAATACTTGAAAACATCGGAGAGCAGAACTTTCCGATTCAAAAAGGAGAATGAAGAATAATGGCGAATATGATTCAGAACGCAGCCGCTTCCACACAGGCGGTAGCGAAAAAGAAAACCCCCAGCAGCATCCAGGACTACATTGAGGTAATGAAGCCCGCTATTCAGGCGGCACTGCCCAGCGTGATGACCCCGGAGCGGTTCAGCAGAATCACCCTGTCTGCCCTGTCCGCAAACCCGAAGCTGAAAGAATGCTCCCCGCAGTCCTTCCTTGGGGCCATGATGACCGCCGCACAGCTGGGCTTGGAGACGAACACGCCCCTTGGACAAGCATACCTGATTCCCTTCCGCAATCACGGCCAGATGGAGTGCCAGTTCCAGCTTGGCTACAAGGGCCTCATTGACCTGGCCTACCGTTCCGGTGAGGTTTCCATCATTCAGGCGCACGCCGTGTATGAAAATGACGAGTTTGAGTACGCCCTTGGCCTTGACCCGAAGCTGCGCCACGTTCCTGCCAAGAGCAACCGCGGCAAGCCCATTGCCTACTACGCCATGTTCAAGACCAAGGACGGCGGATACGGCTTCCAGGTCATGAGCATTGAAGAGGTCAATGAGCACGCCAGAAAGTTCTCCAAGAGCTTTGGGGACGGCCCCTGGCAGACGAATTTTGATGAAATGGCGAAGAAAACCGTCCTGAAAAAGGTGCTGAAGTACGCGCCTATGAAATCCGATTTTGTCCGTGAAGTAGCGCAGGACGGCACTACGAAAACGGAGATTTCCGAGGATATGGCCGACATCCCGGACATGACTGAGTACATCGACGTTGACCAGGACACCGGTGAGGTCATCGACACGCCGGAGGCTCCCTGATGTACACCGTACACGGACATGACGGCACAATCCTGATGCAGTCCGCAATGGACTTCCGATACCCGCCGGAGACGGAATTATCGCTTCTCAACTCCGGCCATGTGCTCAAATTAGATGGGAAGCGAATCACAAAAAAGGAGGTACAGCAACGTGTTGAACTCGATCAGCGTCATGGGCCGTTTCGCCCGTGACCCAGAACTCCGGCGCACCGGCTCCGGAAAGCCTGTCACAAGCTTCACCCTGGCCTGTGACCGGGATTTTAAGAACTCCCAGACGGGTGAGAAGGAAGTGGATTTTCTGGACTGCGTTGCCTGGAATTCCACGGCGGAGCTTGTAGAGAAGTATTTCCGCAAGGGGCAGATGGCTGTGGCAACAGGGCGGCTGCAAATCCGGCAGTATACCGACAAGAACGGCCAGAAGCGTCGTCAGGCGGAGATTCTTGTGGGCAGTGTCTATTTCTGCGGAGGCAAAGAAAACGGCTCTGCGGGCGGCTCTGCGCCTGACGGCGGGTATGCTGCGCCAGCATACCAAGCAAATGCACCGAGTTGTGACTTCGCAGAGCTGGAAGACGATGACGCACAATTACCGTTTTAAGCCGGAAAAATCAATCTTTACCATAAAAGATTGACAGTACAGTTTGCATTTCCCCTTGGCGGTGGGAGGTCAAACCGCCAACTCCAACGAAAGGAGAACCCTAATGACTGTTGAATTTACAATTCCCGGTGTTCCGCAGGGGAAGGAACGGCCCAGATTTACCAAAAACGGCGTTGCTTATACCCCCAGCAAGACCAAGGATTACGAGAAACTGGTAGCCTGGGCCTATGAATGCGAGGCCCACGGCAGAAAGTTTACCGGCTCAATCCGAGCGGATATAGCGGCGGTGTACGCCGTTCCTAAGTCGTGGAGCAAAAAGAAACAGGCGGAAGCCGTTGACAATCAGCTCTTGCCTATGGTCAAGCCAGACCTGGACAACGTGGTCAAGGCTGTGCTGGATGCCTGCAACGGTGTAGCCTACAAGGACGATGCAGCTGTGACAGACCTGACGATCTGTAAGCGGTACGGGACAAGGCCCTGTGTGGTCGTCCGGTTGACCGGAGAGGAGGCCCCACATGACACAGTGTGAGCGCATCCTGCGGCATATGCAGGACTTCGGCTCCATTACAAGTCTGGAAGCCGTCAACGAGTATGGGATCATGCGTCTTGCTTCAAGAATCTGCGAGTTGAGAACCGCCGGAGTTCCAATTAAGGCCGAAACCGTCACCGGCAAAAACCGCTACGGAGAGTCAACGAGCTATTCCCGGTATTCGCTGGAGGTGAATGGGCGTGGCTGACAGGCGAATGTTTTCCAAGAAGGTCACGGACAGCGACCAGTTCATCGAAATGTCCGCTGCCGCGCAGGCCCTTTACTTCCATCTGAACCAGGGGGCGGATGATGACGGTTTCAATAACCAGATTCAAAATGCCATGTTCAAAGCCCACGCTGGGGTAGATGACCTGAAAATCCTGATGGCAAAACGGTTCATCATCCGATTTGAGAGCGGGGTTATTGTCATCAAGCACTGGCGTATGCACAACACCCTGCGGAAAGATAGATACGTTCCGACAAATTTTCAAGAGGAATTGGCACAATTGGGCATCAAAGAGAACGGTGCTTACACTTTTGGTTGCCAGAAGGTTGCCGAGCGGTTGCCAGATGGTTGCCAAACGGTTGCCTCAGGTAAGGATAGGTTAGTAGAGGATAATAAAATATATATTGTCGAGCAAAGCCCGACATTGCCTCCCCCTTTACCTGATGAAGAACCTCCTGAAAAGACAAAAATCCCCTATCAGGATATCGTGGAGTGCTTGAACAGGAACGCAGGAACGCATTACAAGTACACCACTGGTAAAACCCAAACACTGATTCACGCTAGGTTCAAAGAGGGTTTCACAATGGAAGACTTCAAAACCGTGATAGTGGCACAGTGTCGGGAGTGGTCACAAGATAAACGCATGGAACGGTATATGAGGCCCGAAACACTGTTTGGAACCAAGTTTGAGGGGTACTTGAATAAAGCCAGAAAGGAGGCTGAACGAAATGGAACGGATAGCGGAGCTCCTAAAGTGCGCTACGGAGTCCACCTGTAACCGTGAAGCCACGGAACCGGGAAAGTTGGAAAAGTATAAGGCGGATTGTTATAACCGCTCTGACGGCCACCTGGACGGCGAGGACGGGTACAAGTGTGACAAGTGCCGGAACAAAGGAACCCTTGCGAGGGCCTACGAGGACGAAAACGGCTTCTGGCGGCTGGCGTTCCGGGACTGCGAGTGCATGGAAATGCGAAAAACCATCCGGCGCATGAAGCAGAGCGGGCTGAAAGATATTATCCGGGACTACACTTTCGCCAAGTACCAGGCGAACGAGGATTGGCAGAAGAAAATCAAAGAGGCGGCAATGGCATACGCCAAAGAGCCGAACGGATGGTTCTTCATCGGTGGACAGTCTGGAAGCGGCAAAACGCATATCTGCACAGCCATCTGCCGGGAGCTTCTTCTCCGTGGGATGCCGGTGCAGTACATGCTATGGCGGGACGATGTGGTGAAACTGAAAGCATCCGTGAAAGATGTGGAAGCGTATGGGGCTGCCATCGACCGCTACAAGACCGTAAAAGTCCTGTACATAGATGACCTATTCAAGACTGGAAAAGGGCAATACGGCGAAGCCCAACGCCCCACAGGGGCGGATGTGAACCTGGCATTTGAGATTTTGAACGCAAGGTACGGCAGCCCGGAGCTTTTGACCATCATTTCCAGCGAATGCACCGTTGATGAACTGCTGGACATTGACGAGGCTGTGGCGGGAAGAATCGTGGAGAAAGCCAAGACATTCAGTTTGGATAAAGACCGGAAGAAGAACTGGAGGTTAAAGGGGGCTGTATCCCTGTGAAACGTTGCAAGATTTGCCATGTAAGTGTAAACGATGTAGACCGTAAAGGCCGCTGCCGCTCCTGCGCTGACGCGGGCGATGCCACCACGGTGGGCCTGCACTACGGCGACTACATAGCCCGCAAGGAGCATGGCACCCTGCCCCATACTCCCC
>OIYG01000370.1_pt1 | contig 45784 bp, 42 predicted proteins | sample 1587861 | NCBI WGS metagenome assembly OIYG01 (sample SAMN03283272) | human gut metagenome | biome: human-associated habitat; material: feces | host: Homo sapiens | place: Peru | collected 2012
TACTCATTTTCATATCTCCCTCTTTCTTTTGAATTTAAACACAGAAAAGACCTATACATTACACACGCGTTTTACGTATGCAAAGCATATGCCAATTATATTTGGTCCAAGAAAAATATTTAGAAGGCTTTTTTGCCCCCCCCCCATTTACATTATTTACCAATAGTTTCACGTCTTTTTCTCCGTTCGTTATATTTTATACCAAGTGTTTTTTATTTTCAATAGTATCTTTATATTTTTACTAAATCTTTACTGGCAGTATATCTTATTTATATTAGCATTGACTTAATCTACTTCTATTTTTAATTTTCATAATTAAAAATGTAACCATAGGCAAAATAATACCAATCATTATATTAAGTGGTAAAATAATATAATCTGTAAATTGCGAAATCATAAAAAAGTTTTTAGATAAAGTAAAGGATAATATATATATTATGAATATAACAGGTGCTATCATTGTAGCTCTTGACTGTAAATTAAATATCTTTTTTAACAATACACCGGATATAACAAAGTGGTATATTACCATTGCGTAATCTGCAATAGTCCAAAATGTAACAAATATACTTTCTATTCCTTCAAACACCCCTAAAATATTTGCGCTTTTAAGTGCCATGAAGAATGGTTGTGAAAATGCCTCTACTACTCTATAACCAAATGAACCTACTGTTATTAATATTAGTCCTAAACCTGTAATGCAAAATAACATTGCGGCAGATTTCCCGCATTTTAGTAATTGCTCTCTTTCCTCTATGCTGTCTCCTAAATAAAATACATAGCTGTATAGTCCCATTATCCCTATAAAACTGACTGTGCCATATAATGCACCAGGTATATCATAAATAGTAACGGGATATAGGTTTGTTATTTTAAAATTTTGCATAGATATTGCTATGACCACTGCAAAAACTATAATAAGTATAAGCTCTAACAATTCGGCAAATCTTCCAATATATTTTAATCTTAACTTGCTAATAACAAAAGCGGACGCCATAAAAGCAATCATAAGCAGTTCTGGTATTGAATCTGTAAAAACCAAAGTCTGAATTCTTTCAGTAAAAACTCTAAGTCTAGTTGCGGCTATTAAAATTTGCATAAATAAAACTATAAACAAAATTATCTTAGTTGCAAATTTCCCATATGTGCTTTCAAATGCATTTTCCATGCTCTTTACCTTAATCTTTTTATTGTTAAACATCTTCGAATAAAACACTGCTATTAACACACAAACTCCAAGAGCAATTATAGCACTTATCCAAGCCGCCTGTTTTGCATACATTGCAGTATATGTAGGAACTATTCGTATAATAGGAGCTGCAGATGCAATTAAGAAAAGTCTTGTAGCTTGTTTTGCACTTATTTTTTCATCATTGTTCATATTACAGACCTCCTTTTATTCCGAGTAGTGAAAAAACTCTATCTATAATCTGTATATTGTCACCATACTTTAAAAATAAAGTCCCTATAATTCCTATAGCTATCATTGCGATTGTATATGGTACTTTATCTTTAGTATTGTTCGACTTTACCATATTAATCATATCTAAAGAATAAGTTAATAATAATAGTACATAAAAAATCATTTGTTATCTCCTCTTTGGAATTTATTTGACTGCATTACGTCATACGTATTGTTCAAATTAATTTCCACTTTTACATTAATTGAAGCTTTACTAACTTCTTCAAAGAAATTATCTTTGATTTTTCTGTGTATATAAGGGTGTCTTAATTCAAATTGTCTATCCAACCCCATATAATCTATACCACTTTTAAAACATCTTGCAAACGCTTCTTCTACGCTTTTTTTAATTTGACTCTCACAGTTTTCTTCTATTTTTTTAAAGTATTCAGTTGTGAACAGTTTATTATTAGAATGAGCTTCTTCAATATTTGCAATGTACTTTAAATACACATTTATAGCTTTTATATTATTTTTATCTGTATCAAAAGATATTGAATATTTTTCTTTATTGCAGTTTAACACAATACCATCGTTTTCTTCCATCATTACATGCTCTACTGTGCTTTCTGCCTTTCCCATAGCCAAGTTATATCCAGCTATTTCTTCTAGTGAAAGTTTATCCACTACTTTCATGTCTTTAAGTATACCTACACTCACAAAGCCAAAAACGTCAGACTTTTCATCAATGCTATAATACTTTTGAACAAATTCTTCTCCTATTTTTTCATTTACTATGCTTATATATGGTACTAGCCCCTCAATTTTATCTTGTAAAAACGTATCCACTATATTTAATACCGTTATATCTACCGTGTAATTGCTAGCTATTATGTCACTTTCTTTATCATCAATGTTGTTAACAATATTTTCTTTCCCCTCAATTACTTTTTTTAAAAATTCTTGTGCAGTGTAGTCTTCAGATATAAAAAGCTTTGCATTAGATTCCAAATCATCAGTCCTTGCTAAATAGTCCACCACGTCTCTTAAGCTATTTTGGGCTGTGGTATCTCCAACAATATAATATTTGACATGACTTAAAGATATATATTTATCTGTTATACTTCTTAAAACGTCCACTGTTTGGCTATATGTTGTAGATTCTACAGATATTAGCCTATAGTTTTCTGAACCAGCAGATGTCTCTTTAGAATTGGTCTGCTCTCCACTTTCGTCTTTTAATATAGCAGTAATTCTTACACCTTTTTGTGTAGTGTCTAAACCTATTATCTCAACTACTTCTAGGTTTTCTATGTCAATTCTAGTAGGCAATGTATTTTTTCCAATTAGCGTAAATATTAAAATTACTAAACATGTTTGAACCACAAAATAATATTTTTTCATAACTACCACCAAATTTTTTTCTTATGGAATAAGCTGCCTCTTGTAAATGTATCTTTGGGGACTTGCTTAAATTCTCCAGCAACAAACGGTTTCATATACGGATAACCAAACGATTCAAAAGATGCCAAATACAATAAAATCATAGCTATTCCAAATGATAGTCCAAAAAAACCTGCTATTGAAGATAATATAACTAACAAAAACCTACAAATTCTAATAGCATTAGTTAAATCTTGGTTTGGTATTATAAAGCCGCAAACTCCAACTGCAGCAACTATAACAACGACAGCGGGCGATACTAATTTGGCTTCTACAGCAGCATCTCCAATAATCAAACCACCAATTATTGAAATTGTCTGTCCAATATTTTTTGGAAGCCTAGCTCCGGCCTCTAAAATCATTTCAAAAGCAATTAGCATTATAATGACTTCAGTATATGTCTGAAATGGTACATCCTGTTTGCTCCTAACTATAGACATAATAAGCTTTGTAGGTAACATTTCAGAGTGAAATGTAGTTATAGCAACGTAAAAACTTGCTAATGTCAAAGATATTGCTATAGCGACATATCTAATCACCCTTTTTACAGTAGCCATTGCAGGACTTATAGAATATTCCTCAGGATCTTGCATAAGCATATTAAATAATGCGGGTGCTATATAACCAATAGGCAACCCATCTACGAATATACCTATCTTTCCCTCAATAATACATGAACAAAACTTATCTGGTCTTTCTGTATATTGCAGTTGAGGAAAAATACTACTTGCTCTCTCACATACATTTTCTTCAAACATAGATGGAGATGTAATTGCACATACATCTATTTTTTTAATTCTCTCTATAACATTAGCTAATACTTCCTTGTTTGCAACACCTTCCATATACACAACGTATATTTTAGTCTTAGATTCCTCTCCTACAACAAATTCCTCAGACTTAAAATTAGCAGTTTTGATTCTTCTTCTTGCAAGCGAAAGATTTGTAGCAGCAACTTCTATGAAAGAATCTCTTGCAGACTTTACTGATGCTTCCGTTGAAGCATCTCCTATGCCCCTTTTTTCAAATTTTTTAACATCAAATACATATGCAAAACTGTAACACACTATAGCCAAGTTTCCGTCATCAATAGCTTCACATATTTTATTTACGTCTGTTTCTTTTTTTATTTCTGTGTGATATAACATACCGCTATTTATGAAATTTTCCAAATCATCTTCTATTTTAATATTAGATATATTGTTGCATATTGGTTTTAATATGTTTTCATCTATAAGACCAACATCTACTAAATTATTAAAATACATTATATATATTTTAAAAGGGCTTGAGTCATCATTAATAAGATTTCTACTTACAAAATCGCTACAATTCTCAAACTTACTCTTTAGGCTATCTATTAAGTCTTTTTCAAGTTTCTTTTTCAATAAATTTCTTTTCAAGTATTTGTCACCTACCTTAAAAACGCCATTTAAGTGTATAACTTAAATGGCTTTAAACTATTCTTCAATGTTAATTTGTTTACTAGGCTTCTGCAATGCCTTATCTGCCAAGTTAGTCAATTTATTAACAATATCTGGTACATAATCTACTAATTTGTCTATTGGTTTATCTGCATCTATGGTTAGTAGTTTTACGTTGCTGTCTTTTACCATTAAAAAGGCTACTGGAGATATATTGACACCTGCTCCACTGCCGCCACCAAAAGGTAATTTCACATTTTCTGCATATTTATTTAATTTGTTAGTATTGAACTCACTTCCACCAGCCGCAAAGCCAAAACACACTTTTGATACTGGTATAATAGTAGTACCGTCTTTTGTTTCTACTGTATCGCCAAGTATAGTATTTACATCTATCATATCCCTAAGAGAGCTCATTGCTGTAACCATTAAATTTTCTATTGGATGTTCTGCCATATTTGTTCCTCCTACAATTTACACTAATAATATTTACTATTTCTGGTAACTTATACATTTTTTACATACATTTTTTGTTCCTTTTTAAATAATCTTAATTTTTCTATTTTTATAGCCAAATAATTAAAAATAAATTTAATTGGAATAATGTCCATACTAATATCCAGGTTTAGTACAACAGGTATATCTGTCAAATGTATTTGATAATACAACTCTTTAAAATTAAATTTTTTGTTGTTCTGATTTATGTATATACACAGTGTTGAATTTAGTAAGGCATTTATATATGAATTAAGTATCATGTTAAACGTATTAAAACCTATTGAAACTAAAAACTTTGGAAATGTTAAGCTTTTATATAACGCTTTTAACAATGATGATTTATTCGCCTTTTTTTGCTTTTTCCCTTTTTCTTGTTGCTTTTCAAATATATCCTTTGAAAAAACTTTTAGTACAAACAAAATCATTATCTTAATTTTATTTTTCATCCCCTCAATTTCTTCAAATTCTATCTTATCTGGCTTTAATTTGGCATTTAGAACTAAGTTTACTCTAATTGGTATTACAAGTAACAAGATAATAAAAAAAATAACAGGTATAAGTACACTCACGTATATCACCTGTTATATTATTGTTCAATTTTTATAAGTTATTCTTTTAGTAATGAAATATCTAATTCATCCGAAGATATTTTTTCTATTTCTATATCACTATATAGCCTCTCTTGCTTAATGCTAATCTGTTTTAATCTAGATAACTCTAACATACCTAGAAATGCCGTAACTATGTCTATCTTTTTATTTGATTTACTGTCAAACAATTTATTAAATACCAATTTTGTTTTAGATTTAAGTTTATCTAATATAATAATTACTTTGCTCTTAACTGTGACCTTTTCATATACCGCTATTTTTTCTATTTCTTCAGCTTTCTTATTTATCTTTTCCGTGTTTTTAGAGCAAATCTCTAAGTAGCTATTTTTTATTGAATTCAAAGTCACATTACTTGGAATATAGAAGCTTTTTTCAAATTTAAGCTTTTCTGGCAATTTTTCAAATGTTCCAAAGTTTGAATTATACATATTTCTTAATTCGTCTTGCTTCTCTTTGTATATTTTATACATCACTATTTTTTGCATAAGTTCTTCTGCTGTTATCTCTTCAACATCATCAGGTGTCTCAAGTGTAGGCAATAATTTTTTGGATTTAATGTACAAAAGAGTAGATGCCATAACCAAAAACTCTGTTGCAATATCCATATCAAGTTCTGTCATGCTATTCAAATATGCAATATAGTCATCAGTAAGTTCACTTAAAGAAATTTCAAATATATCTTTTTTATTTTTATTTATTAAAAAACACAACAAATCTAAAGGTCCCTCAAAATTAGAGATTACCACATTATGCTTATTTAAATCCAACTCTTCATTATTTGCTATTTCAAACATTTACCTTAAATCCTTTTCTATATAAATATCCTTTAATTTTATCATCATCATACGAAGATAACTTTCCATTTATCAGTTTACTAATCACACGATTTTCGTATTCAACAGTATTATAATTACAAAGTTTATTACTAACCAAATCTCTATCTATACCCTTAGCTAAAAGTTTTTGTTTCATTTCAAAAACAGACAGCTTTTCCATCTTAAAAGATTGTCTTAAAAATGCCTCTGTGTAAGCCACATCATCTATGTACCCTAACTGTTTTAAATATTCAGATACTTTAGAAATTATGTCCTCATCCACATTTAACTGTTTGAGTTTTCTTCTTACTTCATAATCCGTTTTTCTAGAAAGAGCCGTATACCTAACGGCTCTTTCTTTTGCTTGTTCAAAATTCATATTACTCTTCTTCATCTATTTCTTCACTATCATCATTTGCTTCTGTTGCGGTAGTTAAACTTTGTTCAAATGCAGTGTTGAAATTTCCTCTAACCTTTTGTTCAATCTCATCCATAATATTTTTATGAGACTCTAAATATGCTTTAGCTGCTTCTCTTCCTTGACCTATTTTTTCACCATTATATGAGAACCAAGCTCCACTCTTGTTGACAATATCTAAATTTACAGCCAAGTCCAATATACAACCTGAAGTAGATATTCCTTTACCGTAAACTATATCAAATTCAGCCTCTCTAAATGGAGGAGCCACTTTGTTTTTAACAACTTTTACCTTCGTTCTATTTCCCATATTTTCGCCGTTAATCTTTATTGCTTCTTGTTTTCTTACATCCAAACGTACAGAAGCATAGAATTTTAATGCCCTTCCACCAGGAGTTGTCTCTGGATTTCCAAACATGATTCCAACTTTTTCACGTAATTGATTAATAAATACTGCAACTGTTTTAGATTTTGCAAGAACACCAGTAAGCTTTCTTAAAGCCTGAGACATAAGTCTTGCTTGAAGTCCAACGTGAGAATCTCCCATCTCTCCGTCAATTTCTGCTTTAGGTACCAATGCAGCAACAGAGTCTATTACTACAATATCAATCGCACCACTTCTAACTAACTGTTCTGTTATCTCAAGAGCTTGCTCTCCAGTATCTGGCTGAGATACAATTAAGTTATCTACGTCAACTCCTAAATTTTTAGCATACACTGGATCTAGTGCATGTTCTGCATCAATAAAAGCTGCTATTCCACCCATTTTTTGAGCTTCTGCTATCATATGTAATGCAACTGTTGTTTTACCTGAAGATTCTGGTCCATATATCTCAACTATTCTTCCTCTTGGTACACCACCAATTCCTAATGCAATATCAAGACTTAGCGCTCCTGTAGGTATCGCATCAACAGACACATTTCCCACTTCCCCTAGTTTCATTACAGAACCTTTTCCAAAGTTTTTCTCAATCTGAGACAAAGCAACATCTAACGCCTTTTTTCTTTCTTCTGATATCATAATAACCTCCTAAATATCGAACGATTGTTTCCTATATTATATATAGTACGTTTGTTCTTGTCAATACCTTTTTAAAATATTTTTAATTTTTCTTTAGTATATTATTATTTTATCTTATTAGCAATAAATATCCGCAAATTTAACAAGTAAGTCTACGAGTACTATCTGTCTCTAAAGAAGAAATTCTCGACAAAATTAGACTATAAAAAGCACATGATAACATGTGCTCCTTTGTTTCTACAATTGCGCTAACTTCTTTTGTTGATCAAAATTATATTCCATTATAGGTTGTCCATCATCCACTTTTGTAATTTCAAGTGAATTCATAACAACATCCGCATAACTATAAGAGAACTTCCTGTTACTATCATTTTCCTTTACCACAAACAAATTTGCATAAGCACTATCTATTGTACCTCTTTTGTTTATAATCTTATTTCTTCCAGCATTAGATTTAATGTAAATTTCTTCTCCTATGTATGATTCTACATCTTTTTTAATTTGCGAAAGCGTTTCTTTGGCAACCATAAAATCACCTCTTAATGGCTGCATTATACCATTTCTTGCGATATTTGTCAAAACAAAGCGAGGCTCACGCCTCGCTTTGTTTCAATGTTATGTATACTTTTTTAAACAGTGTGCATACACTACTGTTATCTTTTTAAATGTGTATTAAATTTATGTTACATTAATTTATTTTCTGTCTAATTACTTTAATTGCTTCATTTAGCTGATTATCCTTATCTGTACAAATGACAGATTCAAGATCAACGCCGCTACCAAGTTCTACTTTTATATCTGGCTCAATACCAACACCATGTATTTCTTTTTCAGACGCGTTATAAAATCTAGCTACAGTTATTGAAATACCGTCTCCTCCTTCTAGTCCTATAACCGATTGCATTATTCCTTTACCAAATGTAGTGGTTCCAACTACAGTTCCTTGTTTTAAGTCTTTTATAGCACCAGATAATATTTCAGATGCGCTAGCACTATTTTCATTTACCAATACCACTAAAGGAACAGGACATGAATTACTTCCATTTGCTCTGTACGTTTTTACTGTGTTATCTGCATATTTTACTTTAAGTATAACGCCATCTTTTACTAACAAATTAGCTATTTTAATAGTTTCATTAACTAATCCACCTGGATTGTTTCTTAAATCAATTACTAAACCTTTTACTTTGTTTTCACCAATTAACTTATCATATTCAGCTTTAAATTGTTTATATATATCCACATCAAATTCCAAAATACGTATATAGCCTATGTCGTTATCTATAATATTTGATTCTATGTTATTTGCAACAATGTGGGCACGGGTTACTTCAAAAGACATTTCTTTGCCAGCTCTATCTACTACAATTTTTACCTTTGTTCCTTCCTCACCCTTTATGCTGTCAGACATCTTTGTTATATTCTCTTTTGTTACAATCGTATCATCTACTTGTATAATAACATCCCCTGCCTTAAGCCCAGCTTTTTTAGCAGGAGTATCTGGCATAACGCCAATTACTTTTAGTTTTCCCTCTTTCACGCTCCAAGACATGTGTACTCCGATGCCACTATATTCTTCTGATGATGAACGAGTTTCTTCTTGGTACTCTTCTGCTGTTAAATATCTAGTATACGGGTCATCTATTTTAGATAAAATGCCTTCTATAGCTCCATCAGTCAACTCATCAATGTCAAGTTCACCCATATATTTGCTTTGTAATAATGACAAAACCTCTTGAATTCTTTCAGTGCCAACACTAACTGCCACTTTCTTGCTAGGATTATATATATCGACATTTTGATCAGATATAACTATAAATGATATGATAGCCACAGCTGAAATCACTATTATTAAAGATGCGGTTATTATTTCAGACCACATTTTTTTATAATCTAAATCTAATTTCATTTCTTCCTCCAACACTATCATATATATTACTACAATTCTATTGTCAAGTCAAACAAAACCAGAGTATTTATAAATTTACACACATTTTAAAATTCCCAAAACAATTAGTATTATTGCAGCTACAGCCGAAGTAATCTTGTTTTTAACTTTTCTGCCTATTAAATTTCCCACATACATAAATAACGTACTCAAAACAAGTGAAAATATAGCAGTATATATAATGCTAGTATTAGATATTCCACCAGCTATTGCTATAGGTATGTTATTAAATGAAAGATTCAGTGATAACATCAGTACACCTTTTACACTTATCATCTTCTCGTCAATTGTTTCCTCTTTTTTGTTAATGAAAACTTCGGATATTAAAAAATACAATCCTATTAAAATTAGTAGTGTCCCGCCTATAATATCAGCAATGTTACTTTTAAGTACATTTCCTAAAATCGTGCCTAAAATCATAAACACCATAGTTATAGTTGTGGTAATAACAGATATTAAAACTGCAGATTTAAGAGGAATTCTAATTTTTGATGCTCCGCACGATACCCCAAATATTATATTATCTAAATTACTTGACACGCTAAGCAACAGGCTCAATAATATATTCAATTTAATACCTCCAATATTATATTTAATGAATATATTTCTCACTTTGTCACTAAAGTTGTACACTAATATTTTAAGTATTAGAGCTATATTTGTTGACTTAGCTAAACTTTTATAGTATAATTTTATGAGAATTTGAAATACTTATTTGAAATAATGTATTTCCCACTGAAGGGAGGGAAATTTAGATATGCCAGGAATTAAAATTAAAGAAAATGAGTCATTAGATAATGCACTTCAACGTTTTAAAAGACAATGTGCAAAGTCTGGTGTCCTTGCCGAAATTAAAAAGAGAGAACACTACGAAAAACCAAGCGTAAAAAGAAAGAAAAAATCAGAAGCTGCAAGGAAAAGAAAACACTAAAAATTAAATGGGTACAAGAAGGTACCCATTTTTTATTTAAAAACTTTTTTAATTTCATTATTACTAAGCTTTTCATATCCACCAGGCTTTAAATTTCCAAGTGATAGTTCTCCTATTTTTGTTCGTTTAAGCTTAACTACTTTATATCCTAAAGCTTCACACATCTTCCTTATTTGCCTGTTTTTGCCCTCGCTAATAACAATTTCAATGGTATTGCTATTAAGTCTATTTACAAATGCTTCTTTGGTAATATATCCTCCAATATCAATTCCGTTTCTTAAGCTTTCAATATCATTTTCACTTATTTTAGTTGAAAGCGTAACCTCATATGTCTTTTTAACATGTTGAGAAGGATGTATAACTTTATTTACAAAATCACCATCATTAGTTAATATTATTAACCCTTCAGAAAACATATCCAATCTTCCAACTGGATACAATCTAACTGCACTTTTAACTAAATCAGTAACACATGGCCTGCCAAATTGTTCTTTAGCAGTTGAAACGAAACCAACTGGCTTATTTAGTTTAATATATACCTTTTCTTCAATTTCAGAAACCATATTTCCGTCTATCTCTATAACATCTGTGTCTTTTACCTTTATCCCTAACTCATGTACAACATTTCCGTTAACACTAACTCTACCACATTCAATATACTCATCAGCTTTTCTTCTGGAGCACACTCCACTGCGAGATAAAAATTTATTAAGTCTTTCTTCCAATTCATTCACTCCTTTTAAATTTTAACATAATATATATTAGTCATAAGCTTATGTTAATATATATTAGGAGAAATAGCGCCATCTATTTCTCCCTTTTTTCTAATGTATCCAAAACTGCACTAAAATCCTCATGTAAATTTGTTTCAAATTCCATATATTTACCAGTTGTAGGATGAACAAAGCCCAACACTTTAGCGTGTAATAGTTGACCTTGAACTCCAAATTCATTGTCACTTTTACCATAGACATTATCTCCAACTAAAGGATGACCAATATATGACATATGCACTCTTATTTGATGGGTTCTTCCCGTTTCCAGTCTTGCTTCCACTAAAGTATATCCAGATTTAATATACCTTTTTAACACAGTAATATTTGTTATAGCCTCTTTTGAGTTTTTAGTTGTAACTGCCATTTTAATTCTATTTTTTTCATCTCTACCTATTGGTAAGTTAATCCTTAACTTGTCCTTCTTAATTATACCATCAACTAAAGCAATATATTTTCTTGTTATGCTATGCTCTTTAAATTGCTCTGCGAGACATTTATGGGCATTATCATTTTTAGCAACTACTATAATACCTGTTGTATCTTTATCGATTCTATGTACGATTCCAGGGCGAATTACACCATTTATTCCAGATAGTTCATCCTTATGTGAAAACATTAGAGCATTTACTATTGTATCCTCAAAATTTCCGTTTCCAGGATGTACCACAGTATCTTTATTTTTGTCTATAAGTATAACGTCACCATCTTCATATATTATGTTTAACTTTATATCTTTAGGCTTTATTTGTGAACTGTTAATTTCTAACTCTCCTACTTCTACCTCATCGCCCACTTTTAAATTGTACGATGACTTAACCTTAGCTCCATTTACTAAGACTTTACCATTTTCAATTAACTTTTGTGCCATAGCCCTACTAATGTCTAGCTTACTTACAAGTGTACTATCTATTCTGCCACTTTCATCTTCTTGTTTAAAAAACATTAAAAACTCCCCTTTATGATATAATATAATACCATAAATTAGAGAGTTCTTCAATGCGTATTTAGCTTGCTATTAGCTTTTCTTTGATTTTGTCTGGTGTAGCAAAGCTATTATATAACTTTTTCAAATATATTTTTACATCTATTTCATTTATACCAACATGACTTATTTCTACGCTTTCTTTTTTATTGTTACATAATACTTTTTCAATTTTTATGCCATAGGAAAATATTTGATCATCACTATTGGAGAACGTTTTTACCGTTCTTGTAATATAATATTTACATCTATACTTATTCATATATCGTGAATACATTGCTTTTTCCATACTTTACTCCTTCACAGTTTTTAATCTCTTGGTTAATGTGATACTCGTGCCTTTTCCAACCTCTGAATTTATGACAACTTCATCCATAAAAGTTTCCATTATTGTGAATCCCATTCCTGCATGCTCAAGCTCTGGTTTTGTTGTATACGTAGGAGTTGTTGCTAATTCTACATCCTCAATTCCCACGCCCTTATCTTTAATTTCTACTACTAAAAACACCATGTTATCTATACTTGCAATTTTGGCCACAACGTCAACATCTCCACTGTACTTTTCATAGCCATGTTCTATACTGTTTGTTACAGCCTCTGATACAGCAGTTTTAATATCTGACAGTTCATCAATTGTAATGTTTTGTTTAGATAAAAACGATGCTATTGCTACCCTTACTACGCTTACGTTTTCTAGTTTTCCATCAATTATAATTTCGATTTTATTGTTCATACTATACCACCTTAATGTCTTTCATAATAGCTGACATGTCTAATAATTTTCTTACACTTGCGCTTGGTTTCTTTATTATCAATTTACAATTTAACATTTTAGACAAGTTACTTCTTCCAGCAATAAAACCAATTCCAGAACTATCCATAAAAGTAACGTTTTCCATATCGAGCTCACACTCATTAGGATTATACTTCAATATATAGCCGTCAACTACTGTTCTTAACACTTTACATGATTCCACATCAATCTCTTCATTCAACTTTATACATAACTTATTCTCTTCATTATTATATTTAAACCTCATTTGTTCCACCTCAATACACATATATTGTAGCAATATGTAGATGCACATTTTGTCGAATTATTTTCAGCATTATTAAAAAAAATAGCAAAAAAAGTGTCCCCAGAAATTATCTGGGGACGCCTTGGAGATTATGCCATAGGATCAACAGGGGAAAGTCTTCTTACTTCAACAACTTTATCCTCATGCGCAGGATCGTATATACGAACCTTAGCAAAAGTATCTTCATCGCCAACAGTAAGAATGAGGTGGTGACTATCTTTGACATAGTAGTTAAATACTTTCTGATTTTGCAGTACAATAAGGTCATTTGCATTTCCAGAAGTATAAACTTCTACTGCATCAAATTCATTACCAACGACTTTCATCTTGTTGATTGTGATAACAAACTCGTCATCTACAGGCTTATTATCATCTTCGCCAGTTGCAGGAATTACATCTTTGTAAGTGTCACCACAATTGGTGCAACGATACTTGATGTAACCATCCTTAGTGGAAGTTGCTTCTCTTTCGCCTACGATTTCGTAATCATGGCCCGTAGCTTTAATTCTCTTTTCAGAGATTACTTCGCCACAAGAACAAACTTTACGAATGTAGCCGTCCTTAGTACAAGTTGCTTCCTTCTCGATTGTATCATATACCTTGCAAACATGCTCAAGTTTGTCGATTTTCTCAGTCTTAGTCTCACCGCACTTCTTGCAAGTATACGTCTTAGTACCAGTGGATTTTTCAGTTGCTTCCTTAGTCACTTCGCCTTTGTTCCAAACATGTCCGGTAGCTTCAATAACCTTTTCAGAAAGCGTCTTTCCGCAAGAACAAACTTCAGTGATACGTCCTGCTTTAGTGCAAGTTGCATCAATAACGATTGTATTTGCTACGCTGCATACATGAGTAGGCTTTGTTTCCTGTTCAGGCTTCTTGACTTCCTCAGGCTGTTTGGTTTCTTCAGGTTTCTTGACTTCTTCAGGCTGCTTTGTTTCTTCGGGCTTCTTGGTGTTATCATGCTTAGTAACCGGTTCGGTTTTTGTCTGATTGATGTTTGCATTATTGATATTTGCATTTTCGATGTTTGCATTTTCGATTTCAGCGTTCTTAATTGTAGCATCTTCAATGGTAGCGTTATCGATGTTTGCATTACCGATTTCTGCATTTTCAATAGTTGCTTCCTTAATCTCAGCTTTGTCAATGTTTGCGTTATTGATTTCTGCATTTTCAATTTCAGCATTCTCGGTTGTTGCATTATCAATATTCGCATTGTTGATTTCTGCATTGTTGATATTCGCATTCTCAACGTCTGCGTTATCAATATCTGCATTTTCAACCTGCTGGTTAACAACAGTCTGATTAATAACAGTCTGTTCTTTGATAACCTGTTTGCCACAGCTTCTAGCAAGTATGATAATAATTACAATTACACCAACAAGTGTAAGTATTCTTACCAAATCACGCCAAAGTGTGTTTGTTCTGTAGATTGTTCTAGTCCGTCCATCGTTATTAGCTTCTCTTTCAGCAATAACAATCTTTACAAGATTATATATTGCATAAACGAACGCTACAGCTGCAAGAGTGATAACCACTACTGCAAATGTTTTTACGACAGGAACTAAAATGATCCCGATTGCCAGTGCTATCAAAGATACGATAGCGAAAATGATTGAGTTTCTCTTGTTAGTAATAGTCATGTTTAATTCTCCTTCAAATAAAAAAATTTTCAAAAGTTTTTGCTATCTATATCAATTCTGCTATATTCAGCAGAAATAATAAAATTTATTACACTTTTATTATACTATAATTACAAAAAAAAGTCAACACGTTATGTCGCGTTGACTTTTTTTTACTATTGTATTTCTACAATTTCTTGCCATAATCTATAATCATAAGTATATGAATAACTGTTAGCTGCTCCTACTATATTATAGAAGTATACACTATCATCTCTAATATCAGCAAATTTAACTGTATTTGATGGTAATTTTTCTACATATGGTCCTCTAAAAGTTAAAGCATTAACAATAGTTACCACATCTTTTCTTAAAGCATAAGCATCTGGTTTTGAATCATATTTAACAATAACATTTTGTCTCATAAGTTCCATTATATAATCTTTCTTTTCAGAAATATCACCATCACTGTCTTTTAATGCATTTTTATATAAGAATGTTGGTTTATAAACTGTAAGTTTTTTATCTGTTCCTGAAATATATGTAGAAGCTTGAGCTATCATCTGAATTGCATCTTCCATCAATATAGGATTATTTGGTTTAAATGTTCCATCTGGGAAAGCTTGAATTATATCTGTTTCACTCAATGCTGCAACAGCAGATCTTGCATATACAGGTATTGACTCCCAATCTTTATATTGTTTGTATGCTGTGCTGTTTGCATCAGCTTTTACTATTCCGCAATCTGCAAGTAATTTTGCAAATTCAGCTCTTGTAATTTTATCTTCTGGTCTAATTGAGTTTGTGCTATCTATTGCTGCTAGATATCCTTTATATGTTCCTCTTTTTCCTTCTGTCTTATCTATAAACAATTGTCTCATATAAGAATATGATGTATTACCACCAGCAGTAGTTTTTAATGTTGCATAAAACACCTTAGATATATCTTTGCTATTTGCTAAATCTTTGTCTTCATTGAATTTAACTCTTACATATAATCTACAATATGCTTTGCTAGATATTTTTCCCATATCCCATTCAATAACAGTTTCTTTGTCTGTTCTGCTCTTGATATAGCCATTTCCATTTATTTCTTCTACATCAACCTTATATGGTATTGTAAGTGTAAATACAACGTCAGGTGCTGGTGCAGTACTTCCATTATAGTATTCAACCATGTAAGTCATTCTCTCATCTTTAGCTACATAGTTATTTTCTTGTACATATGAAGCCGTATATTTTTCTGCTCTTAACCAAGATGAGAAATATGTGATTTCTTCATTTATATCTCCTAATAGAGATAAATCATCGATACAATTGCCTTTAACTGTAGTTTTAATAACCTCACTTGGAGTTACAGGTGTTGTTGGTTTCAAAATGCTAAATTTAGGTGAAGTAACTGCTACGTTAACATTACCAGCTGCATCTTTAATTACTCCTTTAGCAATAGTTATTGAATATCCTGTTCCAACATTTCCTTTAATATTAGTTAAAGTAATTGTTCTAGTTCTTAGTCCAGAACCAGATATAGAAATGTTTGCTAAGAAACCATTTAGTTTTATATCTTTTTCTGTCAAGTTTACTTCTGTAACTGCTTTGTTATCACTAAATGTAACAACATAAGTTACTTTTCCGCCTCTATATATTCCTGATGGAGAAGCGTTACCAATAGAAACTATTGGAGCTATGGTATCTTTATCTGCAGGTTTTGAAGCATCAATTGTAAATGCTCCAGATGTAACAGCTTCACTCTTGTTTCCAGAAGTATCAACAGCTGCTCCTGCTTTTACTATTATATATTTATTTGAAGATGATGAATTGCTTCTTACATTAGAAAATGTAACTGTATTACCATCAACTTTCATATTTGCTGTAAATCCTACCATTTGTACATAGTTACTGTTAATTAGTAGTTTATCTACCTTTACATTATCCACAGCAGTAATTTTATATACTACAGTACCGCCTTCTTTAATAGTCTTTGGTGTTGGGCCTCCTATTTCAACAGAAGGTTCCATTGTATCTTTAGCCGCAGACATAGTAAATGCCGCAGAAGTAACAGCTTCACTCTTATTTCCAGCAGCATCAGCAGCTGCTCCCGCTTTTACTACTATATATTTGCTTGAAGATGATGAATTACTTCTGACATTAGAAAATGTAACTGTATTACCGCTTATTGAAATATTAGCTGTAAAACCTCTCATTTCAATATAACTGCTATTTAAATTAAATTTGCTTACTCCAACATTATCTACAGCTGTAATCTTATAAGACACTGTTCCACCGGCTACAATACTTTTTGGTGTTGGCCCGCTTATTTCAACAGAAGGTTCCATTGTATCCTTAACGACTGTACGCTCTATACTAAACACAGCTGAATACAAAGTATCAGAATCAGTATTTCCCTCTAAATCTTTAGCTGTACCTGGCTTGATTGATATATATTTTTTAGCATCGCTATTAGTGCTTCTTATATTAGATAATGTTATTGTTTTCATTCCTAAGCTGCTACCAGATATAGAAATATTTGCTGAGAAATTATGCAAAACTATATGCGAACTTGTAACATTAAAACTTGCAACTCCAACATTATCTGTAGCTGATAAATAATATTTAACTGAACCGCCTTCCTTTATATTCTTAACACTTGGTCCACTTATCTCTATTGTTGGTTCCATCATGTCTTTTGCTTCCACAGAAGCCACTGAAAATACAAGAACGATAGACATCAATATAGTAAGTAATATTCCCTTTCTTTTAATATTCATCTTTTACCTCCAATTATTTTTCAAACACATTTTTATTTTAACACACTTTACATAAAAAGTCAACTTGTTTTATTTTATAATTATAGTTTTTAACAGATTTTTATAAAAATTTTGTTATATTTTACCAGTATTTTATTTGTATTTTTTCACAAATTACTAGTGTAAAACTTATTTCCTGTTTTACTAAATAAATTCTTAGGAGGTGAATTTATAATGGCAAGTTCAAAAGCAAACCCAAATGCTAAAGCAGCTCTTGATAAAATGAAATATGAAGTAGCTACAGAAGTTGGTGTAAACTTAAAACAAGGTTACAATGGTGATTTAACTTCTAAACAAGCTGGTACAGTTGGTGGTTATATGGTTAAAAAACTTATAGAAAAAGCTGAATCTAATATGTAATTAAGCTTAAAATAAGTTTTAAAAGAGACGGAAATGAAAAATATCCGTCTCTTTTTGTTACTCTACGCATCATAAATGTCTTTATTTTTTTTATACCAATTTACGAAATTTTTAATTCCTTCTTCAAATGAAATTTTTGGTTCATAACCTATAAGTCTTTTTGCCTTAGATACATCTGCATAAGTTCTATCCACATCACCAGGTTGCATAGGTAATGTTTGTATACTTGGTTTAACTCCTACTGCATTTCCTATAGTTTCTATCATTTCTTTTAAAGTTACAGGTGAAGAATTACCTAAATTCAAAATTTCATAAACATTTTTATTTTCTTCAACATAATTTGCTGAACGAATTATTCCATCAACAATATCTGCTATGTAGGTATAGTCGCGAGAAGTCGAACCATCACCAAACATAGGAATAGGTTTGCCATCTAGCATCAATCTTGTAAATTTGTTTATCGCCAAATCTGGTCTCTGTTTTGGACCATATACAGTAAAAAATCTAAGCATTATCACATTCATATCAAAAAGTTTATGATATACATGTGTCATTACTTCATTTGCTTTTTTAGTTGCTGCATATGGGCTAATAGCAAAGTCAACTATCATATCTTCTCTAAAAGGTACCGTTTTACAATTTCCATATACACTAGAAGAAGAAGCCATTACAAGTTTCAATACATTATGTGATCTCATTGCTTCCAATATATTTTGAGTTCCTACACAGTTGACTTCTTGATATAAAATTGGGTTTTCAATAGATGGTCTTACACCAGCCATTGCAGCCAAATGAATTACAATATCTATTTTATTGCTATCAAAAATCTCGTCAATTTTAGACTTATCTCTTATATCAGCTCTTATTATTTTAAATTTTGGATTTTTAATCAATTCTTTTATATTATTTTCCTTAACACTAGGACTATAAAAATCGCAAAAGTTGTCTATACCTATTACTTCGTTTCCTTCGTTTAACAGCCTTTCAGCTAAGCTTGAGCCAATGAAACCAGCTGCACCAGTAACTAAATATGTTTTCATAATTTCACCCTTTCCGTGTATTTTTTTAATTTGCATTTTAATTTGTCACATATGTTGTATATCAACTGCAACGTGCATTTTTCCACTGTATGAATTCTAATTAAATCAATAACTGCACATATTAAATACACTAATATTATACTCAAAATAACATATATAGCAAATATACTATTATTAATTAGCGAAGTTCCTTTCGTTACCTTTTCCCACAAGAATTCTCTTATATACATGTTTTCGTGTATTAAGTAGACTCCTAAGGTTGATCTTGAAAAAAAATTCACAAAATTGCTCTGGAATTTAATATTTTTAAAATACAAAACTAAACTCATCGCGCAAATTATAACAGGAAGTGATGATAATCCTATAAAGTAGTTTACAGGAAATAAATCTGTTAACTCCGCCAAAATTTGCATCGCAAATATACTAAAATAACTTATAATTGCAATTAACAAAGTATATTTGTATTTTTTCTGCATGCAATATACGTTTATGTATCCACCTGCCATATACAAAAACACAAATATAAACAAGTCGTTTACTCCTCGCCTTACGCTAAATGTAGCAAATATACCGCAAGACAGAACTCCTATAATCGCTAATAAATTTATAAGTTCTCGCTTATTTAAGCTTCTAAATAATTTGTTTATATATGGCGTTAATACATACAAAATACAATATGATGTCATAAACCAGTAACTAGAACAAGTAATTGGAAATACCATCTTTATTAACTCTTTCAAGCTAATATTACCAGTTAATAGTATATGAATTATTCCAAATGACAAGGAATAGAACAAAACTTGAACTAATAATTTAATTAGTTTTTTTAATCTAAATTCCGAACCTATTCCAAAATATCCGGATATTAGGACAAACACAGCCACTCCAATTTTCCCGCCGATTATTAGAAAATCTAACACCGCATTGTTTATCAATGTTTCTCTTTGAAAGTTACTATATAGACAACAATGATGTGCTACTATCATAATCATGGCAAGTATTCTCAAAAGTTCAAAATTTGATTTTCTCTTTGATTGTTCCATAATATCATCCACCTAATTTATTTAAATAATCTTTCCAACCATCTGTTGCTTTGAAATGTTTATTATACTTTTCTATATCCTTAACCAAACCATTTTCATCAATAATATCAAAATTACGGTTTAGAGATATTTTAAGCTTGTCTAATTTATAACCGTTTTCTATGTATCTGATTTTATTTGGCTCAAACCCCATAATTTGTGAAATTGTATAATCATTGTTAAGTTGATTAAAACCAGCTACAATTAACCCCACTTTTTTATCACTAGGAAGTAATGGCCCCTCTTTTTCTCCAGATACTACCATATCGCAAATATTAAATATTGTCCTTTGTGGTTTATCAGTTAAGATACCATTTTTATCTGTATATATAATCAATTTGTTCAAATCTAAAATTGTTCTCCAAATAGTGTCATTACCATACCAAGAGCCTTCAGTAAACCTGCCTTTACCCATTCTACTCATAACAAAAGATACACACCTTCTAATAAAGTTAATAATAGGATTATGTTTATATGTATACTTTGAAAGCCAAGAAAAAATTTTCTTGATACAGCTGTTTTCAGGGAATTCGTCACCATTTTGGTTTGGACCACCTGTTCTATGATGTGGAAGACACTCTTTATTACCATTTACACCAACAAAGTTTTTCATACATGCCGTCATCCCAGCTTTTCTATGAGTTTTAGGTTTTGGCATATTTATTATAACATCTGCATTTAGGACATCTTTTGGCACTATGTATTCATGAGTTTTTCCAGTGTGATGTGCATTCATTAACTTTAAATCATAATTTGTAATAGAATACTCTTTTTTCACGTCGTCCAATTCTGAAAATGAGCTTTTATCATCTAGCTTTACAGTTACACATTCAACACTCGCATTTTGATTTTTCCTAAAATCCATAAGTTTAATATTAGGATAAATCTTCGTGTATTCTTCTATATTTTTTTCCAAATTATTAATAAGTTTTAATTTATCAAAGTCACAATCTTGCACAGGTGCATCGCCAACTATAATACTACCAGTACCATTTAGTGCCAATACCACATAATCTATTACCGGTCTTATTAATGAAAAGTTAGTAATCATACAATCAATAGAGCCAACTTTGTTTTCATGCATTACAAGATTAGGCTTTATTAAGACGTTATCATTTTCTTTTATGAAATCACTAAACGGATTCCAATTAGCTGTACCAATATTTTCCTTATCAAATTTCATATCTAAAAATAATTGTCTAACGTCATTATATATTGTTTCATCGCTCTCAATTTCTATTTTAATTGCTTTTAATTCACAATACTTTGAGGCTGGATTAAATTTTTTATTACAATATGTATCTATCGTATTTTTTATATACACCTTCTCTTTATTCATGCTTTTTAACCCTCCTTTTTATGGAAAATATAAATTGCCTCATTTCATTCTTATATACAATAAAGCCTCCTAAACCAACAATCACCACGCTGATGATTCCAACAAATATGGCGTTTATAAGAAAGTTTAAATATGTAGTTTCATAGTTAAATGGTAGAATTCTTGAAAGTACAAACACAATCCCTATTTCAATAAACACTATTAGTGCTTTTCCAAAGGCTTCAGCAGCACTTCTTTTTAATATGTTTTTAGATGAATATATTATATATTCTGTTGTTCTATACAACATAGCAATAAGTGTACCTACTGCTACCCCAACTATTCCATATTTCTTAACTAAAATACAAGATATTGATACGTTTAAACCTGCTTCTATCCAAGCCCCAAATTGAGTCTGTTTAAAATGTCCAGCAGATAGAACAATGCTATTATACGGAATTCTTATAGCCATTACAAGTTCCGCGAATATCATAATATATGCAAAAGTTGGTCTTATATAATCTACATCTGTTATTCCAGCAGTGTAAACCTTTACAAAAGGTAGTTCTAATGACATAGTACAGGCAAATAAAATTGCTACAATTGAAAAATAAAAAAACTCATATAGTTTCAAATTCTCATTCAATGTTTTATTATCACCTTTTGCTAACAAATTTCCGAACCAAGAATCAATTCCACCTGAAAGTGACACAGCTAAATCCTTAATACTATTTATTACCAACATGTATACAGAGTATACGGATACTTCTAATGGATTTGAAAAAAATGTTAGTACTGCAACATCAACAGAATTATGAATAATAGCCGCTACATGCTGTGAAAATCCAGCCCATTTGTTTTGTAGTACATCTTTTATTTCTTTATACTTAATTCCTTTTAGTTTAATATTAAACTTCTTCTTAACATAAAAGTTTAATATTAAAGGGGACATTACAAAAATAAGCGAGCTAATTAACTTGACTATTTGAATACTACAATCATTTAGCGTTAATATAACTACAGCCAAGGTATTTAATATTTTTAGAACAATTTTTATTAGTGAAACAACGTAGTTTTTTTGTGCCGCTTGAAGATATATAGTATATGTCATGCCAAAGAAATACTCAAATAGCGTACTTACAGCTATAATTAACACTAACGAAAATGTATATGTAAAACTATATTCTTTAATATATACATTAGGAAATATAATACTCAATGCTGCCAAATAACAAACAAAAATAACAGCAATAGTTCTAAAAAAGTATTCAGCCGATTTTAGTATTTTTTCTATTTTTTCTTTGTCACAATTAGCAATTGGTTTATATAATGCTGCTTTTACAACAGGGGATATTCCCGCCTCTAGTAAAGTAATATATCCCAAAAACTGCGTAATCGAAGTAATCATGCCATTTATGTTAGATCCATATGTAGCTATTATTAGTCTAGGTGCAATAAACCCACAAATTACAGTAACTAATTGCTGTAATATGGAAGTAACAATGTTTTTAATTATATCATTATTTTTCATTTTTAACCCTTCCAGGCAAATTTATCCAACTGCCCATTGTATAATCCCATTCTTCTGGCGTAAATTCTTCTGTGCCATTTCCTGGAAAAAATGTTATCTCACCGAAATATACCTTCCCATTTACCTCATAAAAATCGACTCTGGCAAATGGTAAATCTTTTGCTAGTTTTTCAGATAATTGTATCATTTTATCATAATTAACAGGCTTAGGTATTTCCTTTTTAGATGTTGGATAATGTCTTTGAAAAGGCATCTTATTCCAATCCAAATCAAAAAACGTCACCTTCAAACCGTCTTTGCTTCTTCTATCTGAGCAGACAAAAGAACATTTAACTTTACCATTAAAACACATAAATTTATAATCGTTTAAATCCTCATTTTTACCGTCTTCCATAAATTCTTCAATTATTATTCTCGGCTTAACATTTTTATAAGGCCATTCACGGCCAATGTAATAAAAGTTTCTCTTCAAACACTTACTTATTTTTTCCCTTGCAATAGCAACATCTAATTTTGATTTATCTTTGCAAACCACTACTCCTCCAGAATCGTGTGTACATTTTATAACAAATTTATCTGGCAAAGTAGAAAAATCAATATCATCAAATTTCTCATATACACCTATCGTTGGAATTATATAATCTTCACCTATAACGTTTGCTACATATTCTTTTACTGCGTACTTGTCTACAAGAGTCGTATATAATGGATCCCTGCTGTATAATTTTAGCCACTGCAATTTTTCATTAAATGTTTTTGGATTGTTCAAATTTAGCTTTTTTCCCATTATTAATCTATACATAAGCTTTAAATACAACTTATCTGGAATATGAATTATTTTGTTTTCAGATAAGCGAATCAACAATAATTGCGGCCTATCGCAAACAGACTTAACTTTACTTAACAAGCTCATCTATATTTCCTCCCAACATCATTTTTCAATTTTAGCATTTGCTTTATAAGCATCTAAACTATATCACTTTTTATCTTTTCTTTAGGCACAAATTCTGCTTTTGATAAATCTATGTAACTTCCTAGCTTGTCATTCCAAATTTCAGGTACGAAATAATTTGAAAGGCCACTACCATGAAAAAATGTCATTTCGCCAAAATATATTCTACCATTAACATTATACAAATCTACCCTCACATGAGGTATTCCCTTAGATAAAGTTTCTGCTATTTCTACCATTTTATCGAAATTTTTAGGCTTATTAATTGGTTTAGGGTAATTTTCTCTAGTTTCAATGACTTCCAATAGATTAAAATTTCTATCGTATACATTTCTATAATACTCTTTAGCATGTCCAGTACCATTACCAATAACTCCAATATCCAAAAACATTAACTTTACTTTTCCATCAAAGCACATAAATTTATAGTCTAGCAACCCTGACACATATTGAAGCTCTTCTGCATTGATAATACTATCACTTTCATTGTAACTACAATTCATATCTTCATCTATGTCCAAATACTTTTCTATTATAATTCTGGGTTTTATATTTTTGTATGGCCATTCACGTGCATGATAGTAAAAATTATTACTAAGACTATTTTTTATAGTTTTTTTAGCCTTAACCATATCTAAATTTGCTTTATTCTTGCATACTACAATTCCACCACTATCATGTGTGCACTTCATAACAAATTTATCTGGTAATTTAGAAAAATCAATATTCTCAAAGCTATCATAAATGCCAATCGTAGGGACAATGTATTCTTCTCCAATCTTCTCTTTTATATACTTTTTTACCTCATACTTATCTACTAAGTTTGTATATTCAGGATTTCTGTTATATAACTTTAACCATTGCAACTTTTCGTTATAACTCTTCGGATTTTTTAAATCTAGCTTTCTCCCATAAGCAATTTTGTATTTAATTTTTAAATATTGTTTATCTGGTAATATTCGAAAGAACTTTTTATCTATTAAATACATCAATGCTCTCCTTGGCTCTTTAAATATTTTCTTAATTTTGTTTTCCATATTTATCCTTTCAAAATTTAATGTCAGCTTAAATTTATCTACCAAAATAATTAACTGTTGTTAACAATCCTCAAAAAATAATCAAGATACTCTCTGTAGATTTTCTGCACTGAATGTTCTTCAACAATCTTTCTTGAATTGTTAGATATCTGCTTTCGTAAACTCTCATCATCTATCAATAACTCTAATTTTTGAGTAATAGCATCAACATCATCTACTGGTACAAGATATCCATTTTCACCGTCTGATATAAGTTCTGCTGGTCCCATATCACAGTCTGTGGAAATTGACGGAATTCCACAAGCCATTGCTTCCATCAAAGCATTTGGCATTCCCTCAAACCTAGATGTTAACAAAAATACCTGTGACTTTGCAACTTCTAATACTGCGTTCTCTGTATTACCTGGCAAAAAAACATTATTTTGCATATCTAATTTATTGATTAAATCTTCTAAATACGGTCTTAACGACCCCTCGCCATAAATAACTAACTTGTACTCAGGATGTTTTTTAAGTACTGGAGCACATGATTTTATCATCACATCATGAGCTTTTTGATACTCTAGTCTCCCCATACTTGTAATAGTCTTTTCTGTCATAATTTTATTTTCATCTATTTTTTTAAACAACGGATTTCCAATTGCATTATGAATAACAACACTCTTATCTTGAACTTTTTTAGGATAACACTCCTTAGCCCTTTTTGTTTGAAAAATAAATCCGTCTGAACTCATGCTAGATATTTTATTTATTATTCTATTTTTACCTGTTATTTCATTTGGGTTGCACCTTTCTGAAGAAACAAGCTTAATCTTGTTTTTACCAAAAAGTTTATATATTAAAGCATACATATTTATATCATAAAACATTGTAAACACTAAATCTGGTTTTATTTTGTTTAATGTATTAAACATAAATTTAATTCTTTTATTAACGCCTTTTATTCCAGTAAATTTGTCATTATCTAAATTATTTATAAAATGTACCTTTTCATCTAACGTATAACTTGAAGGTTTACTATCAAAGCTTACCAAATAGGTTTCCACATCGCTATTAGCTAGATATGAAGCCAGACTAGTTGCGACTCTTTCAGCTCCACCCATTGTTAGAGAACCCATTAAAATTACAATTCTCATTTAGAACAATTCCTTTCATAAACTACATAAACAAAATGTTATAATATGGCATTAAACAATAGCCATCCCACATTCTATAAATTCTAAATATATAGTATCCAAAAATTACACAATATACAGCTATATTATATAATTTAATATATTTTGTTGGTATACGACTACCGTACCAATCTGCTACATCTGCTGCCATTAATATTATTGGAATTTCAAATAACAATAAAACCCTATTTGCTGCATTTAACACTACAAATATTGGAAGTGCAAAACTTAAAAACACCATTACTTTGTAGTAACCAATATGGCCACTCTTTTTCAAATATCCTATAAATCTATCATCCATTACCATAAGAATGTATAAAGCAATGTATGGAACATACCCCAAAAGTGAAACATGTATGTTATTCAAATATCCAACATATCCTGTTTTTTTAATTACATTTTCTACTAATGGTAATGACAAAACAGATATTACTATACAAATTATATTTAATGCTAACAACAACTTCTTTTTAGATAACCACTTGTCTGGAAATACTTTGTAAAACACTATCATAGCCAGTAAAACTATAGCGACATAATGATTTAGATATGCAAGTACTACTAGTACAATACCCCACATTATTTTATTTCTATTAACACAGCTTACAGCAGTATATCCTATAAATGCCGCTACGCAGTTCCTCAGTATATTTAAACTTTTTAGTAGTGGCAAATATGTTAGCACTAACCATTTGCACTTTTTTTCATCATTTACATCTTTATCTACAACATATATTAAGCTTAGTACAATTACAGAATTAACAACAAAAAGGAACGTTCTATATGTACCACCAAGTATTTTTACAATGTACATTGTATTGTAAAATAAATATTCAAGTCCATTAAATATTAGCATTTCTTTTATATCAAATTTTATATATCCGTACTCTCTAAAAAATCTCATATAATTTAGAGAATCTGCTCCACCAATCTCATAGCTTGAATATTTAAAACATGAAAATACAATAAATATAACATAAATTGCCAAATAGTATAGAATTTTTACATCTAAATCTATACCAAAAATATTAAGTTTTTTTCCATTTTTTTTAGCAATTACTGATTGTCTAAACAGAAATGCTGTTAAACAAGAAATTGCCACATATAGCAATAAAGTACTCCAACTCCAAGCTTTAACAATTATCATTTGTCCTCTCCTTAAAACATAAACTCTACGTATTTATCAATATTTTCGGTTAAAATATAACCATTTTTACTAAATATAATTTTATTATCTTCTCTTTCTTTTCCAACAAGATTTAATGCAACATCTGCCCATTCTTTAGGGGATGCCGATATATCTTTATATATAAGTTTACCTGAAATATTAGCCTCTTTTGTTATATTGTCAGACACTACACAAGGCAAGTCGCTTGCCTGCGCTTCTATTATAACATTTGGCATTCCCTCAAAAAATGAAGGGAATACAAGTACATCCATTGCCATGTAATATTCATTTATATTAGCAACAGGCTCTATAATTGTTACAAAGTCATTTAGTCCCAAATCACCAATTTTTTGTCTAATATTCTTTTCTAATTCGCCTTTTCCTATTAGTAAAAGATAACAATTCTTGTCTTTTTTATGCATCTCGTTAAATACATCTAACAAAAACTCATGATTTTTTTGTTTATTAAATCTTCCAACATGCCCAACAACAGTCTTTTCTTTTAGATTTAACTTATCTCTTAATTCTTCTCTTTTTTCATTTGAAAACTTAAATAATGAGTAATCTATTCCATTTGGAACTATTGAAACCTTTCCTTTTTTAACAGCATTTTTTCCAAATACAAACTCAGCTGCCTCTGTTGATGGAGCTATTTTTAAATTTGGAACTATTTTAGGCAAAATTGAAAATATCTTATTAACAATACTTCCTATTCCTTTATTCGTAAGCCCTGAATTACTTGAGCGGTATATTAATTTTTTGGCTCCGCCACGTTTTGCTGCAATTAAATCAATCGTTGCCAAAGACTGCTGACTAGTTCTAAGTACAGAGTTATATCTGTTACTTTTAACTATCTTTTTGATACAAGAAAAAGATTTAAAAAGATTTTTAGACTTTGCAGGAATAAAATATATTCTTCCTCCTAGTGATTCTATTTCTTTATCATACTCGCCAGGCTCTGTAACCCCAAAGTCCATTTGATATTTACCTTTATCTAGTGCTCTATAAACTTTCATTAAAAATGTTTCAGCACCACCTCTATTCATGCTACTTACTATACACAAAGTTCTTTTTGGTGCATTGATATATTTTGTTAGCCCTTTAATAGCAATATCTGGAACATATTTTTCTGCCTCTTCTAAACAAGCATGTTTCATACTTAATATATCATATTTTTTTAGATAAACGTTTTCCAATATAGTTTCAAACTCTTCATCGCATTTTGTTTTAAATATTAAGCCATTAACTCCATCTTTTATTATATCTTTGTTATATTTCCAATCAGATGCAACTACTGGTACCCCAGCAAAAAAAGCATCAATGATAGTGCCAGCTAAACCTTCACCCTCATAATACGTTGGAAAAAGTAACAAATCATAATTTTTAATAGTATCAACTGACTTACTTGAATCTATTACTCCTTTGTAGTTAACAGCATCATGGCCCGTTTTACTAATTAAATCTTGAAATTCTTCTTTATAGTCATCGCCTATAGGGCCATATATATCTAGATTATAAATTGTTTTTCCATATTTTTTGTTAATAGAATTAACTACATTTATAGCATTTTCTATACCTTTAGACTTTATTACTCTAGAAAATGTGCAAACCTTTAGTTGTGAATAATCCAAATTTTTAAGTTCATTTTTAGAAATAGGTTTTATATCTTTAAAATTAAATAAAATGTCTACATTATCTAACCCAAGACTGTTTAATTTTGATTTCATGCCTTCTGTTTCAACAAGAATTTTAGTTAAATTCTTACAGTCTTTTAATAAACTTTTGTTAATTTTAAGCATCTCTGGTAGCCAGCCACCAACTACAACATAAAACAAGTTTTTATTGTAGAATTTATTTAAAAAACAAAATAGTGGTACAAATACTTTAACACCATTTTGAGCAGGCAAAAACAACACATAGTCTGCTTTCATAGCTTGGACACAATTTTTTAAAAGTTTAGTTGGATTAGATTTGTAATTATATGTATCAACTCTAAAAACTTCATCTTCTCCAAACAATTTTACTAACTCGCTATATAAATTTCTAACTTTTACAGTTTGGCCATCATTATACTCTTTACTAAGTGCAAAATGCCCAATAATAGCTACTTTCATACCAGCTCTCCTTACTTTATATGTAATACTTTTATAACTCCCCACCAACATATATGAAACACTGAACGAATTACAGATAAATGCTCAATATCTCTATAAAGTTGCCAATGATATTTAATTAAACTTAATTTATTACTAGATATAGAATTGCTTCTTATTCTGTATTTAGCTAAAACTTCATCCATGCCATATATGTATTTTTCTTTTTTTAGCATTTGAAGCCATAAAGCATCATCATTTCTTTTTCTTATATTAGGAACCTCAAACTTTCCTAAAGCTTCTACATTATACATAACAGTGGAATTACCAACAGGACAATCTAATAGTATCCTATTATAGTCTGCCTTTTTATTAGTTTTTATAACTTTATTTAAACTTTCTCCATCTTCGTTTACTTGTTCATAAGCCGTACATGTAATATTATAATTATTATCTTTCATAAACTTTAATTGATGCTCTAATTTATTTTCCATCCATAAATCATCACTATCTAAAAAAGCCATATACTTTCCTTTTGCCATGTTCATAGCAGTGGTTCTAGCAACTGCTGCTCCACTATTTTTTTCTAACTTGTAGTATTTAATTCTTTCATCGTCAAAAGAATTAACAACATCCTTAGTATTATCTTTAGAACAATCATCAACAATTATAAGTTCAAAATTAGAATATGTTTGAGCTATAACAGACTTTATAGTTTCGCCTATAAATTTAGCACAATTATATGTCGGCATTATTATAGAAACTAATTCATTATCCATGATTTCCTCCTTAACTTTTATATTTTTTTAATTTTAAGTACAACTAGCACAGTATCAATACATATTTTAATATCTGTAAATACATTAAATTTTTTAATATATTCCAAGTTATATTTCATTTTTTCAGGTAAAACGTGATTAACATAGGCTTCATCTATCGTTTCACCCTGAGATATGTAACTACTCATAATCTCGTCTTCGTTCCTATAATGTAGACTTGCTATTGAAGTAATCCCTGCTTTCATAAGTAAAGTTGCTTTCATTTCATCTGAATACATATCCACATACTTTTTAACTTCTGGCCTTGTTCCAACAAAAGTCATATCACCAATCAATACATTAATTAGTTGTGGTATTTCGTCTAATCTGCATTTTCTAATTAAACTTCCTACTTTTGTAATTCTTGGATCTTTGCCTAATGTGATTAAAGCACCAATTTTATCCGCATCTTTTACCATCGTTCTAAATTTGAAAATCTTAAATTTTCTACCATACTGTGTTATTCTTTCTTGCCTATAAAATACAGGTCCCTCTGACTCTATTTTTATAGCAATTCCAAGAATTAGTAATACAGGTGATGTTAATACTAAAAGCAAAGCACTAATAAGTATATCTAACAATCTTTTAATAAACAAACTACAAGTCTTCTTAGATAGAATGTCATAGTACGCTCTTGTTTTTTCATTTTTAAGGTTATCCGGAATATTATTCCATTTCTTTAGTCCCATTGCTCACAATCTCCTTAAAACATTCTATAATGTACTCTACATCTTCATCTGTAAGAAGCGTATGAAGTGGTAAAGTTATTTCATTTTTATACATATTATACGCATTTGGATAATCTTTAATATCGTAACCTAAATCCTTATATGCAGTCATCATAGCAAGTGGTTTGTAATGTACATTGGTTGCTACACCACAATCTGCCATTCTTTTTATTATTTCATTTCTAAAATCAGTGTCCTTACCATTTAGTCTAACAAGATATAGATGCCCTGAAGATATGTAATCATGAGTTTCATGTCTTAATACAGAAACGTCAAGATCTTTAAATGCCTCATTGTATCTTTTAATTATTTCTTTTCTTCTGGCAAGCATTGCATCGTATCTTTCTAACTGTGCTAATCCAATGGCTGCCATTATATCTGTCATATTACATTTATATCCTGGTAACTTTATATCGTACTCCCAACTGTTAGCTTTACTTTTAGCCAAAGCATCTTTGTTTTGGCCATGAAGTGACCATAGCATAAATTGTGAATAAAGCCAATCATTATCTACACCAGGTATATCTTTCCATGTTACGGCTCCTCCCTCAGCTGTTGTAAGATTTTTTACAGCATGAAATGAGAAACTAGAAAAATCAGCTATGCTTCCTGTACGTTTATTCTTATATACAGCTCCAAAAGAATGTGCTGCATCAGCAATTACCGCTATTCTTCCTAGACGTTCTTGAAGCATGCCAGTTGCCTTAAACATTTCTTTTTTAGATTCAACTATTTTATATATTGTATCGTAATCTGCTGGAATTCCTGCTATGTCTACTGCAATTATTGCTTTAGTTTTAGGAGTTATTACCATTGCAAGTTTAGCATAGTCCATTTCCAAACTATCACTTTGACAATCCACAAAAACTATTTTAGCTCCAACGTGATTTATTACACTAGCTGATGCTGTATATGTATATACAGGCACTATTACCTCATCGCCAGCCCCTATTTCTAATATTCTTAAAATTAGCTCTAGCCCAGCCGTATTTGAATTTAAACACACTGCTCTTGAAGCATTACAGTAATCTGCAATTTTTGTTTCAAATAATTTTGTCTTAGGTCCAGTAGTTATCCAGCCTGATCTTAAAGTGTCTACTACACCATCAATTTCTTTTTCAGAAATATCTGGTGGCGAAAACTTAATTACCCTCTTTTCCATATTAACCCCTCACTTTTTATACAATTATTTTTTACCTTCTGTTTCTCCCTTATACTTATCCATGAAGTTTGGAACTATCTTTTTGATTATTTCTCTAATTTTTGCATTATTTGTGGCATCTTCAGAATAAACAACAGCTTTTAACATCCCTAAATCTTCATTTATCTCATTCTCATCAAAGTCCATTATTTTAGTTACCATTATTTTATCATGAAGTGTTTTAGACAGTCCCTCTTCTGATACAAGCAATTCTTCATACAATTTTTCTCCAGGTCTTAAACCTGTAATTTCTATTTTCATATCTACACCGGGAGTATAGCCACTAAGTCTAATCATTTTTTCTGCTAAATCATATATTTTAACTGGTTCTCCCATGTCTAATACAAATATCTCTCCACCCTCAGCAAATGTTATTGATTGAAGTATTAACCCTACCGCTTCCGGTATTGTCATGAAGAATCTAGTAATCTCCCTATGTGTAACTGTTACTGGTCCACCTTGTTCTATCTGTTTTTTAAATATTGGTATTACTGAACCATGACTACCTAGCACATTACCAAATCTTACTGCGACATAATTAGTTTTAGATTTAGCATTTTGCATCTGGATTATCATCTCACAAATTCTTTTTGTTGCTCCCATAACACTTGTTGGGTTTACAGCCTTATCTGTTGATACTAATATAAACTTGTCTACACCATATTTTGAAGCTGCACAAGCTACATTATATGTTCCAAAAACATTGTTTTTTATTGCCTCCACCGGACTTGTCTCCATTAGCGGCACATGTTTATGTGCGGCTGCATGAAATACAAGTTCTGGTTTATACTTTTCAAATATTTCATTTATCCTTTTTTCATCTCTAACACTTGCAACTATAGCTGTTAAATTTAAATCAGGATATTTTTTTCTTATTTCCAATTCAGTTTCATAAAGAGTATTTTCGTATATGTCTAGCATAAGAAGCTCTTTTGCTCCAAAACTTGCAATTTGACGGCATAGCTCCGATCCTATAGAGCCACCCCCACCAGTAACAAGTACTACTTTTCCTTTTATAAACTCTTTTATATTTTCATTTGCAAGTTGAATTGGATCACGCCCTAACAAATCTTCTATTTGTATATCTCTAAAGTTGTCCATTCTAATCTGTACATCATTTAAAAGGAATTCTCTCAAGTTAGGTAACACTTTAATTTTAGCTTTTGTTTTACTACAAATGTTGAGTATCTCAGTTTTTTGTTCTTTAGATATATTTGCTATTGCAAATAAAATTAAATTAACATCTTCTTTTTCGCATACTTCTATTATTTTGTCTCTTCCACCTACTATATCTACTCCATGCATTGAAGAATGTCTTTTTGAAATACTATCATCAATTATACCAACAACATGGTAATTTTTGCCCGTTTTTGGCAATTCGTCTCTAACCACTTGTAATCCTGCAGTTCCTGCCCCTATTACCAAAACATTTATATTTTCTTCTTTATTCTTCTTACTCAATTCGTGCCTAGCAATAAGAGAAACTACCTTTCTATAGCCAACTCTCGAAAATACCATAAAGCCTATTACGAAACATGAAGCAAGCAAATTTTCTCTCTTACCTAGCATTTCATATTTAGATACATAACTTGCAATAATTATTATTGCACAAGACATAAGAGACAACCATAAATACTGTGAGTATTCTCTTGCACCTGTATATTCTGTAAGGCTCCTATACACCTTAAATACTAAAAACACTGTAATGTATACAACTATTGCAACACCAGTTGTAAAAAGGAAGCTCAAATTAGTAATATCCGTTGTATCATTTAAAAATAAATTGGATATAAAGTATGAAATAAATATTAATATAACATCAAATACAAGTAAAAATCCCCTTCTTATATACTTGTTTTTAATTCCTTTTTCTTCTATCATTTTAATTACCTTTCACCAAAACTTTGACGCGTATAGTTTATCATGAAAATAGAAATTTTGCAACATAAGCTAAAGAGTTTAAAAATCAAAAAATGACTAGAACTACGCGAAATAGTTTTAGTCATTTTTATTTTTTTCTAGCAAATAGATTTTCGAATAATCCTATTACATTTTTCATTTCTTCTTTGTATAGTATAAAATTGACGATCCCTACAACAGCTATACTTATGCTGCCCACTATAATTGCCTGTAATATCCATGTTGCATAAGATATTACATTAACGCTTGGAATCAAATATACTATTAAAGCTACAATCAAAGTTTCAATTATAACAGTTGATATTTTCTTTATACTGATCCAAATACTTCTGCCTAAAATATATTTTGACGTATGATACACAAATTCTGCTGTTCTGACTAACATTGCCACAAGAGTTCCAATTGCAATACCAACTATACCATATTTTTGAACAAGAATTAAAGATATCACTATATTAGTTAACGCTTCTACCCAAGCTCCCACACGTGTTTGTTTAAAATGTCCAGATGCCAATACTATACTACTATAAGGTAGTCTAATACTCCAAGCATATTCCGACGCAACTAACACATATGCGAAAATAGGTCTAATATAATTTGCATCTGTTATTCCTTTTGTATAAATACTAACAAAAGGTACTATTAAAAGCATTGTACATATGTACATTACTGTAATTATGGAATAATAAAATACTTCATATGCACTAAAACTCTTATTAAGTTGTTCTTTTTCATCATTAGCAATCATATTTCCAAAAGAAGCGTCTATACCAGATGTAAATGATTGAACTAAAGATTTGATTCCGTTTATAACCAAGTAATATACAGAATAAACAGATACTTCTTGCATGCTACTAAATAAAGTAAGTATTGTTATATCTGTATTGCCATGAACAACTGATGCAACATGCTGAGCTAGGCCATCCCATTTTTGTTCTAATTTGTAATCTTTATTTGCACTTTTTAAATCAATATTGTATTTCTTTTTAACATATATATTTTGTACTATAGGGCGTAAAACAAATATTAGTCCTGTCGCTAGTTTTACTATATGTATGCTTGCTCCAAACTTAACAAGACATATAACAGCTATTGCATTTATTACATATCCTACTACTTGTATTATTGATGTTATATATGTTTTTTGGTCAGCTTGTAAATACAATTTGTATGTTATTCCAAAATAATACTCAGCCAAAGTACTCATAGATATAATGATAACTAAAGCCATTGTGTATACAAAAGAATAACTCGTATTTACTATCAATGGATATACTACTGCCAAAACAGCTATATACACTACAAAAACAGCAGATATTATTCTAAAAAATTTCTCTGAAGCCTTCAATATATTCTCTATCCCTTGTTTGTCCTTAGATGCAATAGGCTTATACAATGCTGCCTTTACAACAGGTCCAAATCCAGACTCTAATAGCACTATATAACCTAAAAATTGTGATATACTTGATACTAATCCATTTACTTCTGAGCCAAAAGCACTTATTATACACCTTGGAATAACAAAACCACATACAACTATTGTAACCTGTGATACTAAAGACCAAAAAATATTCAACATTGCTTTTTTACTTCTCATAACGTTCCTCTATCTTTTCTTCTGGTAATTTAAGCCAACTTCCTAATGTATAATCCCATTCTTCAGGAGTAAATTCTTCAAAACCAGCTCCTGGGAAAAAGGTTAATTCTCCGAAATAGACCTTATTGTTCACTTCATAAAAATCAACTCTAACAAATGGAATATCTTTTGCCAATTTTTCAGCTAAGCTTACCATAAGTTCATACTTATTAGGTTTTTGCACATTTTCCTTAGAATTTGGATAATGCCTTTGAAACGGCATTTTTTCCCAATTGATATCGTAAAAATCAACATTTAAACCGTTTTTTGAATTTCTATTAGAGCATACAAAAGAACATTTTACCTTGCCATTAAAACACATCAATTTGTAGTCTTTCAAATCTTTCGAATCTCCAGATGAAATATATTCCTCTGCTATTATTCTAGGTTTTACATTTTTATATGGCCACTCTCTTCCTGCATAGTAAAAATTTCTAGAAAGTGCCTTGTTGATTTTATTTTTAGCTTCATCTACATCAAAAGTGTTTTTGTCTTTACAAATAACTACTCCACCCGAATCATGTGTACATTTTAGTACAAACTTATCCGGCAATTTACTAAAATCAATATCTTCAAACCTATCCCATACTCCTAATGTAGGAATTATATATTCATTTCCTATTAGCTCTGAAACGATTTTTTTAACTTCATACTTATCTACCATTTTAGTATATACGTTTTTTCTGTTATATAATTTCAGCCATTGTAACTTCTCATTGAATGATTTTGGATCATCTAGATTCAGTTCTTTTCCAATTACAAGTCTATATGTCATCTCTAAATATTTTCTATCGGATAAATGGATCATGTTTTTCCCTGCCAAATAAACAAGTAATTTTTGAGGATCTTTACATACCGATTTTATCTTTTTGAAAACTTTCACAAATCTTACTCCTTTTTAATTTATTAAACTATTGTTTTACTTTCTTTGTATTTACCAAATATAACTCCTACCCTAAATTTTAATTCAAGAAAAACTCTTTTTACAGCAGTCCTAATTATTCTTTTTTTTATCATAAATCTAAAAGGAAGAAGTCTATGGTGACGTATTACGTATATTTTTAAAAACAATGAAATAAGTTCTTTTTCTAACACGTCTTTATCATACACACCAGATTTATCATTGCATTCTATTACTGTTTTTATAAACTCCTGCATTTCATCCATTGTACAATTCTTGTTTTTACCGTTCAAATAATTTAAGCACTTTATACTTTGTTCTATATCTTCCACTCCAAGCCTATTTAAATTCCTGGTATAAATCTCATTACATAATCTGTTTTGAGTTTCAGCTTTTGCAGAAGATATCTGATTTTTATGCACCCTATACAAAATTTCAACTTTAGGTATTATAGCCATTTTTGTCATAAAACAACATCTTGTCCATAATTCATAGTCTTGTGAATATACAAACTTTTCATTATAAAACAATGAGTTTTCTTCTAAAAATTTTTTCCTTATCATCACGGATGAATGGATTATGCTATTGAAAAATAATAAATTAGTTTTTACTTCCTCTGGATTAGTAAATGTTGTAATTACTAGGCTATTTCTATCACCTATTAGCTTTGCATATGTTGAACAGATATCTATATCCTTATGTCTTTCTAAAAATGAATACTGTACTTTCAATCTATCTTTAAGAGAAATATCATCACTGTCCATTCTTGCAATATAATCTCCTTTTGCAATTTTAAGAGCTTCGTTCAATGATTTCGTAAGTCCTATAGCTTCATCATGTACAATAACATTAATTCTACTATCGTCATAACTTTGTACTATTTTTAAGTCACTTTTTCCTCCATCACATATAATAATCAGTTCAAACTCAGTAAAACTTTGTTTTAAGATACTCTGAATAGCTGCATTCAACATTTCTTCTGGTGTATCTTTAGTAGACATCAATATGCTAATTTTTGGCATCTATATTCTCCCCCTCAGTAATACTTAATTTATTATCATAGCGTTTTTTGCTAATCATTATATACATGATTGTATTCCAAAAACACCTAGCAATAACCGCTTCCAACGTCATACTTATGCAAAAAGTCATTACTACAAGTGCTAACAGTCTCTTATCTTTTTTAAAAGCTTGTTTTGTCATAGAAAAATACACACATATGTACATTGCCAAACCTACAAAGCCACCCTCTACTAAACTTTGAATTGCAAAGTTATGAGCAACCTTGTTTTCACTTATAACTTTTATAAATGTACTTAAACCTGTTCCAAATATTTTTCTAGATATTCCAAATTCCATAAATTCAGATATGGTAGTTACCCATAACTTCACTCTTCCAGAACCCCCATCGTTTTTTACAGTATCAAAACTTAACCTTTTAACAAATGATAAATTCTCTTCCAAATAAGGATACATAATGGCAAGCACAACCAATAACAAAGATGCTGCTATTATTACTTTAACATGTTTTTTGCTATCCTTAAGCCATATAAAAAAGTATACTATTGTTCCCACTATGACTGAATAGTTTCCTCCTCTAGAACCAGTTGCTAAAAGTCCAACCAATACTATGGCAAACATCACTGTATTTAAACTAAATACCTTTTTTAGTCTTTTTAATAAAACATAATATGGTATCAACATAGTAAAACAAAATACATTTGGATCAATTGTATAATTCAAGAATAACTTGTAATTAACCCTATCTAAATTATCATAATTCATATAAATAGAAATTAATGAAAATATGACAGCAAAAAAGATCATTATATTTTCTATTTTCACCATGTCTTTTTCAGTATAATCTATTGAAACACATATAATATACACAATAAATAAAAATACTAGTCTTAACCAATCTGCATTCTGTGAATATACTCTAATGCCTTCAATTAACCAATATGTTCCAAAAATCAATATTGGCATGTTAGTTCTAACGTTTATTGCTACTTTATCAGTTTTTAGCCAATATATAACACCCACTACAAGAAATAGAACTCCTATATACTTTGATGGAGTTCCAGCTGAAAGCTCCCTAATATTATCTAATATAACAGTTCCACAATAAACTCCAATAAGTATTATCAATATGTTTTTAAACTTTAACTTATCCACTTTTTCATTTCCCTATCTATTATTATTTCATACTCATCTGATGTTTTTGAAACATCATAATCCATAATTTTTTCATTTATGTTTGATCTGCCTTTTGATAGATTAAAGCTGTTTATACTATCTACCCAATGATCAGCATCACTCAAATCAATTTTAGATATATTATCATTAAATATAAATTCATCTTCAATAGCTTCAGATACTATACAAGGCAGTCCATTTGCTTGAGCTTCTAAAATTGTTAGAGGTAATCCTTCACTTATTGAAGGAACTAATAACAAGTCTATGGCATTTATAACTTCATTTACATTATTTATATTACCAAAATATTTAATATTTGAAGTATTATAGTTTTCCTCAAGATAAGTTCTATCTTCGCCATCTCCAATGATCCATATATTATAATCAATAGTAATTCGCTTAAGTAATTCAAGAATGTACTTTTGATTTTTAAGATAACTTAGTCTTCCTATAATACCCAAAACCACAGTTTTTTCTCCGACACCAGACCTGTTAACCTTTCTATCTTCTTCTGAAAACTTGTATTTATCTAATTCGATGGCATTGTTAAGTACATAAGCCTTATCTTTATACATTGACGGCAACATACTGTTAGCACTAGATTTTGAACAAGCAACATATGTATTAGCTAAACGCGCACCGAAATTTAAAAGTAATCTTTGAACAAAATTTTTAAAGCAGCCTTTATTGCCATTGTTAAATTTGTTAGAATGTATATGTAAAATTCTTATCTTTATTCCATAAGCCTTTGCATATAACATAGGAAATGGACGTGTTTGCAATGAATGGCAATGAAAAGCAACCCATTTTCTTTCAGAAAATACGCCTTTTAATGCCTTCAAATACTTAAATATGTTTAAAGATGCAGTCATTTTGGGGATTTTATATACATTTCCACCTAGATTTAAAATTTCTTGCCTAACATTATCTGGCATATCTGCTTCTACTAAAAAGTCAAATTGAATTTTACTTCTGTCAATATTATTGTATAAATTCATTACAAAGCTTTCTATACCACCGTAACCAAAAGCCGGAACGTAATGAAGTATCCTAATCATAATGTTTAATCTCCTCTATCTTTAATTTTCAAAATAATATTTTTATATATAAATCTACATATCCTTAAATTTGAGTTTAATCTTATAAATGTAGCCATTCTCGAAAATAGACTTTTCTTACTTACCCATGACCCTTTAAATGCATGTACAGTGTACCCATAATTAGAAGGTACACATAAATCTTCTTTTTTATATACCTTAAGGTTTGAATCTAAAATCTGTTCAACATTTCCTAATTTACATCCATAATCTTTAATAAGCATTTCACTTACCCATTCAGTATTTGTAGTTTCAAAGTCAGTACCACATGTATCAAAATGTTGCATCATATCTTTTAAGAACTTATGATTTGGAACCGCACCAAACACAGCAGTAAATGGTTTTGTGTTACTTTCAAATCCTACAAATGCATCGTTATACAATAGTTCATCTATATTCTTTAAAACTATAATATCTGTATCGAAATAAATACCGCCATAATTATATATTGCCCATGCTCTTACATAATCACTAACAAAAGCCCACTTTTTCTCTTTATAAGCATTTTTAGTATATTCGTTGCTATTTATATCAAATGTTTCTTCATTCCATTCAATAAATTTATAATCAGGCAATTTCTTTTTCCATGTTTTCATGCACTTTTTAATTTGCTTATCCTTAGGCGCCTTTCCCATCCAAACATAATGAATTATTTTAGGTATTGTGTTTTTGTTAAAATATATTTTTAGATATTGATTTAAAATGTTATTTAATTTGAATTCATCCCTAATTGTTATCGCAGGAATATTTTCTGTATCAAGTATTTCTTGCCTCAATGAACTTACATCATTTATATTTATTACAAAACCATTTATACCATCTTGAACCAAATCTCTGTTTCCCCTGCAATCAGTAACTATACAAGGCAAGCCACAAATTTGTGCTTCTATAATATTAACAGGCAATCCCTCTCTTTTACTAGTAGATACAGCTGCGTTAGATATTTGAAATAGCCTTGGTATATCTGTTCTATACCCTAAAAGTTTTACATTTTCTTCAAGATTATATTCTCTAATTTTTTCTTGTAGAAACTCTTTTTTATATCCATCACCCGCAAGCAAAAGCTTTATATTGTTGTTTTCTTTTACAAGTTCTCTCATTGCTTCTATTTGCATTATTTGATTTTTATTATCGTTTAGTTCACCAACGCAAATTAAAACAAAATCATCTTTACTAATTCCTACTTCTTGTCTTAGCTTGTCCTTTTCATCTTCAGACATTTTCAAACTAAATTTTTCAGGGTCCACACCTACACCAGGAATATAATGTATTCTTTTAGCCCTCATTTTTTTCTTGGCAAATTCGTAGTCTTCTTTATTTATTGTTATTAAGTCATCTGTTTTATAAGACAAAATCTTTTCAACTGGATAAAAAAGCATCCAATTTAAAAGTGGTGCTCCCTTATAAAAATGGAAACCATGTGCAGTATATATCACTCGTGTCTTATACGCTTTTCTTGCGTGAGATGCAGCTATTCTCGTAACAACACTTCCCATTGGGGTATGGCAATGAATAACATCAAATTTTTCTTTTTCTATAATTTTTTTAAGTTGCTTTATGGCTTTTAAATTATTCACACCAAACGGGCTTCTCTCAAATGATACAACATGCTTTACATCACAGTATGGTATCTTAGCATCGCCATTCGTTGCTACATGCACCTCATATCCTTCATCTTTAAACATCTTAAGATATGGAATATGAAAATGCAATATATGCGAATCAACTGTAGCAGTAAATAATACTTTCTTTATATTCTCTTTCATCTTCTTTTCCTTTTATTTTGTTATTGTGCCTTTAACATATTTATTTCGTCTTGTATGCCTTCTTGTTTAATTTCGGCACCAGTTTTAGATAACACAGTTTTTATTGTTTCTATTATTACTTTGCAATCCATTTTAAATGATACATTTTGTGTATACTGTATATCATAATTTATTTTTTGAAATATGTCCAAGTTATTTCTTCCCATTGCTTGTGCAAGACCAGTAATTCCAGGTAAAACATCACAACGTTTTTTCTGTTCTTTTGAAAAATACTTGTAATACTCTGGTATCCAAGGTCTTGGACCTACCAAACTCATATCTCCCTTTAACACATTTAATAATTGTGGTAATTCATCTATACTAAGTTTGCGCAACACTTTCCCCACTCTAGTAACCCTTTCATCATGAGTAAGTTCTCTTCCATCGATATCTGTTTCAACTCTCATAGTTCTAAATTTGTACGCATTAAAATTCTTCCCTTTATATCCAGTTCTCTCTTGTTTAAATAATACTGGTCCCTTACTATCCAGTTTAACTGCTAAAGCAGCAATTAATGTTATTGGCAACGTTATTATTCCAACTACTACTGAAATTGTAATATCTAAAATTCGTTTAATATATTTTTTGTACATTACTTATTCCCCCAAATGCATAATGCTAATTTCAACTAAATTATTGTATCATAAATAGACATAATAATCAATAAATTATGTCTATTTTGCATGACTAGATCACGCATTTATATACGTAAAAGCAGCAAAATGCAATTTGCTACATTTTACTGCTTTTCATGAATTTATAATCTAAATTATTCTTCCTCTTCGATTTCTTCTTCTTTCTCATCTACTCCATCAGTTCTGTCTTTTAACATTTTAGTTTTCTGTTTTCTAATTTGTCCTAACAATTTATCTATTGCAAGGTCCATTCCGGCATACACATCATGTGTATCCTCTTCAGCTAAATATGTTTTACCTTTGTATTCTACACGAATATCTACTTCTTGTTGTTCTTTTTTAGCTGCAAATGTAACATGAACTAGTGTATCTTCATCAAAGAATTTATCTAGTTTTTGTACCTTTTTTTCAGCATATTCTTGAATACCTGGTGTAATATCTATTCCTTTACCTGTTAAATCTAATTTCATATATATCAACTCCTTGTATGTATTATATAATAACATATTTAATTGTTCAAGTTGTTTTTATAAAAATACATATTCATACCATTTTTATACAATAATCGCTACATTAATCCATCAAACAAGCTTACTTGAAGTGAATTTGGCATTCCATTTAAGCATCCTGCTTTTTCAAGTAGCTCTAAACCAGATTTTCCAAGTTTGGCTCTCCTTGTTAAGTCTTCTTTTGATGCAAATGGCTCTTCTTCTCTTGCCTTTATAACATTATCTGCGTTTACTTCACCAAAGTTTGGTATTGCAGATAGAGGTGGCCTTAAATTGCCGTCTTCTATTAAAAACTTTTTAGCATCAGATTTATACAAATCTATTGGTAAAAATTTAATGTGTCTTTTATTCATTTCCAGAACTATTTCAAGTATAGGGCACATTCCCTTTTCTTTTTGAGACGCCTGGTTTCCAAGCATATCTATTTCCTTCATTTTCTCTAAAACTTTCTCCTCACCGTAAAGCATTGAGTCTGCATCAAATTCGTCTGCACGAATTGAGAAAAACGCCGCATAATATGCAGATGGAATATGTACTTTAAACCACGCAATTCTAAATGCCATTGTAACGTATGCCGCAGCATGAGCTTTAGGGAACATATACATTATCTTTTTACAAGAATCTATGTACCAGTCTGGCACTCCATGTTCTTTCATAAGAGTTTCATACTCAGGCCACTTTGGCTCTTTTCCTTTAGCAACTTTCCCTTTACGAACACTTTCCATTATTTTAAATGCAGTATTTGGTGGAAGGCCTTTGTCCATAAGATAAATCATTATGTCATCACGCGTACATATTGCTTCACTTAATGTTACTGTTCCATTTTCAATTAAAGTTTGAGCATTGTTTAGCCATACATCTGTACCATGTGACAGACCTGAAATACGAATTAATTCTTCAAATGTAGTTGGTTTTGTATCTACAAGCATTCCACGAACGAATTTGGTACCAAATTCAGGTACGCCATATGTACCAACTTCAGAATGTATTTCTTCTTTAGTTACACCTAATGCCTCCGTTGAACTAAATATAGACATTGTTTCTTTATCATCCAGCGGTATAGACTTTGGATCAACACCTGTTAAATCTTGTAACATACGAATAACGGTCGGATCAACGTGTCCTAAAATATCGAATTTCAAAACGTTATCATGAATAGCATGGAAATCAAAGTGAGTCGTACGCCATTCAGCAGATAAATCATCTGCTGGATATTGGTAAGGCGTGAAATCAAAAACATCATAATCTCTAGGAATAACAATAATTCCCCCTGGATGTTGGCCGGTCGTACGTTTAACGCCACCACACCCTCGAGCAATTCTTTCAAGTTCAGCACTACGTACTTCATTATCAATTCCTAATGTTTCAGCATATCCTTTTGCATAACCATAAGCTGTTTTTTCAGCAACTGTAGAAATTGTTCCTGCTCTAAAGACATGATCTTCTCCAAAAATAGTTTTAGTAAATGCATGAGCATTTGCTTGATACGCTCCCGAGAAATTTAAGTCGATATCAGGTACTTTATCCGCATTGAAACCTAAGAAAGTTTCGAACGGAATATTATGTCCTTCACCTTTCATTGGTTTACCACATACAGGGCAAATCTTATCAGGTAAATCATAACCATCAGCAGCAACACCTTCTTCTAAAAATTCACTATGACTACAATGAAGACATAGATAATGTGGTGGTAACGGATTTACTTCTGTAATTCCTGACATTGTTGCAACGAATGAAGATCCTACCGAACCTCTGGAACCTACTAGATAACCATCATCATTTGATTTTTTTACTAGTAAATGGGAAATATAATAAATAACCCCAAACCCATGTTTAATGATATTACTTAATTCTTTTTCTAATCTTTTTTCCACAATTTCGGGTAATTTTTCACCATAAAGTCGATGTGCTGTATCATAACAAATCTTTGTTAAATTTTCATCTGCATTATCAATTGTTGGTGTAAATAATTTATCATGAATTGGTCGAATTTCTTCAACCATATCTGCGATTTTGTTTGTATTTGTTACAACATATTCATATACTTCATCCGCTGGTAGATAATCATAACATTTTAACATTTCATCTGTTGTTCTTAAATATTGAGATGGTGTAAATGCACGTGGATTTTTTCGGTCACATAAAGGGTGAGCACGATGTCCAATCCCAATTTTGGGTTGTGATATAAAAACATCTCGATAAATTTTATCCTTTTCATCTAAAAAATGGACATCTCCAGTAGCTACAATAAGTTTATTTAATTTTTTTGCTGCTGTAATAAGACGTTTTATTGAAATAATTAAATTTTCTTCAGATTCAATTTGTCCACGATCAATTAAATGATAGTAATCTTGAAAAGGTTGTATTTCCACATAATCATAAAATTCTAACAATTGTTCCAACTTTTCATCTGAAGAATTCAAAGCTGCTTCAAAAACATCTGAACGATAACAGCTAGTCCCATATAGCAATCCTTTACGATAATATTCCAATCTTTCTTTTGGAATACGAGAACCATCATGGAAATAAGTTGTATTTGCTTCAGAAACAATTTTAAACATATTTTTTAAACCTTCTTTATTCAAAGCAAGTGCTGTCATATGATATGGGAAAACGATTTTATAAGCATCGTCTTTTTGTAATTTATTTAAATCAAGTAAATTATAATTTCCACTTTGCATAATAGAATGTAACATCGTTGTAAATACAGCACCTAAAACTTCAGCATCATAATCAGCTCTATGTGCTACATCATCGTCATAATTTACACGATAAACACGACATACATTTCCTAAACGATAAGATTTC
>OIYG01000374.1_pt1 | contig 45544 bp, 59 predicted proteins | sample 1587861 | NCBI WGS metagenome assembly OIYG01 (sample SAMN03283272) | human gut metagenome | biome: human-associated habitat; material: feces | host: Homo sapiens | place: Peru | collected 2012
TGCATGTCTTAGGCATGCCGCCAGCGTTCATCCTGAGCCAGGATCAAACTCTCAAAAATATATTTATTTTTTATTAGTTCGTTTTTCCTAGCTACTCAAATAATCTTGACGTTTTGCTCAGTTTTCAAAGATCATTTTTCCCTTTATTTTACAAAGGTTTTTTACACTTGTTTTTGTCTCGTTTTTGTCAAGTGCAATAAAAATATACCACATCCAGACAACCATGTCAACATCTTTTTTCATTTTTTTTGCTTTTTTTTGATTTTTTTGAAAAAAAGCCTTTTTTTGCTTATTTTTTCTGGTATTTTTAATATCTTTTATTTGTTTACTTCTATTTATTATATGTTATTATTTAATTTTTATTACCTAATAACGTCATATATTTATCATAATATTTTTTTACATACTCATAGTCAAATGGTCCTTGCTTTAATTCGTATAGTTTTATCAAATTTTTTAACTCTTGCTTTACAATTATGTCTATTTCTTTTGAATAATTCATTTTAGTTTTATGGTACTCATATTCAGATTTATCAAGTATTTTATATGTTCCATCTGCAAATACCCTAAGATCTAGGTCATAATCAATATATTTTATAACCTTTCCTTCTAATATAGTTGGACTTGCAATATTACAATAATAATAAATTCCATTTTCTTTAAATTGAGTTATTATGTTATACCATTTATTTTTATAATAAAAAATTATGGCTGGCTCTTTTGTATACCAAATTCTTCCATCACTATTATTAACCTTTGCTTTTTTATTTCCAAAAACTAAAAAATCTTTATTTATATCTAATAACATAGCCTCATCCCAACTTCTATGTATACTTCCGTCGTGTTTATAGCAATGTATTATATAATTATCACCTATTTTCATATTTTTCATATCTTTCTCCTATAATTATTTAAGTTAGTTAATATCTAAATGTACCTCTCATCTTTTTTATCTTATACTTTTTATAAAAAAAATACAAGTTGTTTATAAAAATACCTATATACTTTTACTTTATATAGGTATTTTTGTTACTAATTAATATTTATTAATGCTTTTTTATATTATAAAAAATATATTATGCAGCAGTACTATTTTGCATTTCCTAATAAATCTATTGCCTTTTGTAACTGCTCATCATTTTCTAATGTAGGATTTTTTTCATATTCTTCTGATTGTAAAACCATGTTTGTTGGTGTAACGCCTTTTTCATTTATCCAATTACCTTTTGGTGATAACCACTTTTGAATTGTATATTTAATCATGCCACCACTTTTTAACTCTTTAGTTGTCTGTACTGTACCTTTTCCATATGTATTTGTTCCAACAACATATGCTCCATACGATTCTTTTAAACTTATTGCTAATATTTCTGAGGCCGATGCACTAGAATTATTTACTAATACAGCTATTGGATAATTTCTTGATTCATCAGTTGTAGCAGTATATTTTTTTGTATTTTTCTTATCTGCTATTTGATATATTGTCTTTCCTTTCGGTAAAAACATATTAATCATACTTGTAACAGAGTGTAAATATCCACCTGTATTATATCTTACATCTATAACAAGACCAGAAATATTATTTTCTTCTAATTTTAATAAATTACTTCTAAATTGTTCATATGTGTTATTTGCAAAATTATTTACTATTATATATCCTAGCTGCTTACCATTTTTAGTTAATAATTTAGATTCAACGGATTCAATTATAACATTTCTTCTTTCTACCTCAAACGTAAGTATATCATTGTTTCGTCTTATTTTTATTTTAGCTTTTTCTACATTTTTATTTTTTATAAGTAAAGTTACTTCTTGTGTTTTTAATCCTTTAACCGATTTTTCATTAACTTCCTCTATTATATCACCTACTTTTATGCCAGCTTCCTTAGCAGGAGAATTTTTAAACACAGAAAATACAATTATATTTCCTTGCTTATCTTGCGTTATTTCAGCACCTATTCCTTCGTAAGAACCATTCATTAGTTCATTAAAATTCTCTTCTTCTTTTTCATTAAAATAGCTGGTGTGGGGATCATCTAATGATTTAAGCATTCCATTAATAGCTCCATTGATTAATTTGTTTTTATCAACTTTTTTATAATAAGAAGTATTAATTAACTCATAAACCTCATTAAATTCATCTAATTGACTGCTATTTGTTATTTTATTTTTTAATGAATTTCCAGTATTTATTTCTTTAACTAAAAATAAAGTTATCAAAACAGATACAAGTATTATTAAAAATCCAAATAATAATAATTCGTATATTTTAAAATCACTTTTTTTATTCAACTTATTTACTAAGGAAGCTTTATTAAACGAAACTTCTTTTTCTTTTTTATTTTTCATTTTTACCTCCGCATAATAAAAGTATATCATAAAATAGAAAAAAGCAACTATAAAAGTTACTTTAGTTTGTTAATTAATTTTATCAAATTATTTACTTATAGGAATTGTTGATACTGATTTTGCAACACTAAATAATTCTTCTTTGGACATGTTACTTGATACCATATAATAATCTATGCCATCACTTGACCAAGTTATAGAAGAGTCATCAACTACTGCAATTGTATCGGTAAACATATCTATTTCTCCATTAGTTGGTATAACTGTTAATTCATCTTCTTTTATAGTAGGCTCTTCAACCAACATAAAAGATTTATCACCAGAAAATGTAAGGATTATTCTAGAACCTGTGTCTAGTTGAACTGTTTTTTCTGTTTTAAGATATGTTCCTTTTGGTAAGTACATTGGGTATATAGCATCATCTAGTTTAGAAACTTTAAAATTATTATTAGATTCATTCATAAATGTTTGCATATTTTCTTCTAAAATAAAATAATTTTTATTAAATTTTGCTTTCATATCTATAGAATTATAATTAACTTTTATATTAATATTTCCATCTCTATCATATACATAAACACTTTTTATCATATAATTTTTATCAACAGTTACTTTTTGATATGTTAAATTAGCATTATTTTTGTAATTAACCTTGCTTTTAAAGATATAATTTCCATCTTTTTTATTCATACTAAGTTTAGAATCATTTTTCATATCATTTATAACAGATTGTAGTAAATAACTTTGAGAATTGTTATAAGGCCATTTACTTTGAAACTTAAAACTTTTATTAAGTGATGGGGTCAACACATAAACACCGTCTTCATTTTTTAATATTATTTGTTCATGATTATTTGTTTTATTTCTTAGAGATACTCTATAATTGTCTTTTTTCTTATATGATACTGAAACATCATATTTATATGAATCTTCATTATTAATTAGTTCCATTTCCGCTTCAATTTTATAACCATTTAAATTATTTACCTTCTTATCCATTTTATTTATTATACTTTTTTTATCAGTTTTTCCGCAACCGGTTAAACATATCACGAAAAACATGGTTAGCAAAATGCTAAAAACTTTTTTCATTTATTCACCTCTTTTGATTCTTCAATTAATTATATGGTTTGTTTTTATTAATATTCATGTATAAAAAAATTTTTTTTGATTATCATATAAGTATAAAAGGAGGAAAATAATGAAGACATTACAAATAATATCTCTTACAATTATGATAATAGGTGCATTAAACTGGGGATTAGTTGGTTTATTTAATTTTGATTTGGTTGCAACTATTTTCGGTGGTACCGGAGCATTAGGTTCTAAAATAGTATATATACTAGTTGGCATTTGTGGGTTAATTAGCATTAAAACTTTAGCAGAATTAATTAATGATATAAAATAAAATATATATCAAATGAAAAAGTGGATTATAACATCCACTTTTTATATATTGTTTTATTAATTAATATTTTATGTTTATTAAAGTTAATCCACAGGCTGGCGCAACATAAGAAATTTTTTTATTAAATTTTCCTTCAAGCATTTCTTTTATTATTTTTGTCTCTAAATTTTCTTCACTTATTTTTATTAAAGCTCCAACCATTGTTCTTACCTGATACTTTAAAAAACCTTTTGCTTTAAAAGTTATAACAATAATGTCTTTTTGTTTTTTTATATTAGCATACTTTATTTCTCTTGTTTTATCCAACCTTTTATCGCTTGATGAAGAAAACAAAGTAAAATCATTTGTACCAACAAAATATTTTATTGCTTTTCTCATCTTTTTTAAATTAAGACTTTTACAATATTGATATATAAAATCCTTAAATAAGGGGTTATACATTCCTACATTTATCTTATATTCATATGTTTTTTCTTTAACCATATATCTTGCATGAAATGAATCATTAACAATTATGACATTTTTAATATATATATCATCTTTTAAATAATTATTTAAAGCTCCTTTTAATTTATAGCATGATAAATTCTTATTCAAATCAAAATGAGCTTTTTGACTTAGTGCATTTACTCTTGCATCAGTTCTTCCTGCAAGCGTTACTTTAACATCACTATTATTAATACTTGTTAATACTTTTTCTATCTCGCCTTGAACTGTTCTTAAATTTTTTTGTTTTTGTGAACCACTAAAATTACTTCCAGAATATGAAAAATCAATTAAATATCTCATTATATCCACCCTAATAATATTACTACGTATAATAAAATTATGGAAGTAGCAATTAATAATTTATCATAAATAGTTACTTTATTTTCGTGATAATTTGTTCTTTTTGAATTACCATAAAATCTTAATTTCATAGACTTTATCATTTTTCTTGATTGCCTATAAGAAATTTTAGTGGCTATAATAATGGTTTTAAAAAATGATTTAATATTACTTTTCTTATATTTTACACCCCTATAAGCCATTGATTTTTTAATAATTTTATATTCATCAAATATAGTTGATATAAATTTTATATTCATAGCTATTTTTAAAGATATTTTGCTAACTGGAATTTTTAATTTATTTAGAAATTTAAAACTACAATCAAATCCCCAAGCTATTTCACTTAGTGATGTAGTAAATGTAAGTATAGTAAACAATAAAGTAAGAAGTATTAGCCTTAATACTACAGATAATGAAAGAATAAAATTATTAGATAATATAATTACTAATAAAAAGGCAAAAACATATAAAAACCATATACTAAAGATATTTTTTAAATACTTATAAGCACTTATTTTTGTTATAAACATTATAACTAACAAAACTGATGAAACTATTATAAAAGATAAATAATCTCTTATTAATAAAATTATAAGAGAAAATAAAAGAAACCATATAACTTTCATTTTAGAATTCATAAGATGCATTAAAGATTTACCTGTTATGTATCTGAAAAATGTACAATAATTACTCATGAGTTACAACTCCTTTTTTAGCCTTGTTAATTTCTCTTACAAGACTATTTATATTAGGCAAGTAACCTAAATCAATACCAGTTTTATCATATATTAATTTTTCTATTTTTATAATACTTGGTATTGGTGTATTATTTTTTGTAAGAATATCAACTGATGAGAAAACATCTATTTTACTTCCCTTTTTAACTAGTATGCCATGATTTAAAACCGTTACATCATCTACTATTTCATATAGCATATCAACATCATGTGTAACTATTACTATTGTCTTATTATATTCATTTTTTAATTTTAAAAGAAATTTCATTAACCTTTTTTTACTATTATTATCAAGTCCTATAGTAGGTTCATCCATTATAAGTAATTTAGGATTAGAAATTAAAACAGAAGCAATAGCAACCAATCTTTTTTCACCATTATTCAAACTAAATGGATTGCGTTTTATATAAGTTTCATTTAAGCCGACCATCTTAAGAATTTTTACAACTTTATTTTTTAAGTTCTTATTTTTTCTAGAATACAATTTTTGTGAAAATAATATTTCTTCTCCAACTGTTCCACAAAAAAATTGTTTTTCTGGAAATTGATAAACTAATCCCACTTTATATCTAAAGTCGTTGAAATTAAATTTTTTACTAAGGTTATATTTTCCTATTATAACCTCACCACAACTAGGCTTTACAAGTCCATTCATAAGTTCTAACATAGTTGATTTGCCACTTCCAATTGGACCAATTATTCCATGTATTAAATTTTTTTCAAAGTTTAAATTTATATTTTTTAAAGCAAATTTTTTATCATTTATATCATCATTATATGAAAAACTTACATTTTTAAAAATTACTTCCATAATAAATCAACCAGCCTTTCAGGATCTAGTTCTATATAATCAAGTAAATTATATACCTTAAGCTTTTTAGAAAACTCAAGCATAAAAGGTACTTCTAGTCCAATTTTTCTCATTAAAGCCTCTTCTTTAAATACAAAAGGAAATTTTCCATCTACTATTATTTTTCCATCATTTAAAACAACTAATCTATCTGAGTATAAAGCCTCATCTAAATTATGAGTAAATGATATTATAGTTACCCTTTTTTTCTTATTATATTCTTTTATAACTTTTAGTAATTTAGTTCTTTCATTTACATCTATCATTAATAATGCATCATCTAAAATTAATATTCTAGGTTCTAACATAAGGGCACACCCTAAAAAGACCTTTTGCTTTTCACCACCAGATAAATCTAATGGATTTTCATCTAATAAACTTTCCAAATCTAAAAGTTTAGATATTTCATTTATTTTTTTATTTATTGTCTTAGGATATACTCCTAAATTTTCAAGTGAAAAAGCAAGCTCATCTCTAACTGTTTCACAAGCAAAAAAATCATCTGGATTATCAAATACATAACCTATTTCTTTTCTTATATTATAAAGTGTTTTTTTTGTTAACTGAGTATCAAATATTTTTATACTTCCATAGCTTTTTAAAAGGCCTAAAATAAGTTTAGCAAGTGTTGTTTTACCTGATCCATTAGGACCTGCAATCGTAACCCATTCACCTTTATTTAAAGTTAAATTGAATTTATCATAAATAAATTTATTTTTATAACGAAAAGTTAAATTGTTGATATTCAATATATTCATAAAAACACTTCCTTTTAAATATAAGAGTTTATTATATAACAAAAATAAAAAAAAGCCAAACTTTTTTTAGTTTAGCTTTATTTACATGAATTTTCATTAGGGAGTGTACCAATACTTTCTAAACCTTCACAATTAATATAAGCTTCAAACATATTGTTATTTTTCTTGTTAACAATTAAATAAGCTTTACATGTATCATTAGATTTAGCAGGGTTTTTAACTTCTGACTTTAAATAACCATTTTTCTTTAACCAAGTAGCACTATAACAAGCGTTATTTTCTTTTTTATTTAAATAAACATCCGCTCCTAAATTTTTTATAGTGCTATATAAACTTTCTACTTCTTTTTGATTGGCTTTCTTTTTTATATTTATAACCAAAGATGATACAATAGTCATTATTAAACCTAATACAACTATTACTGCTAATAACTCAACTAATGTAAATCCATTTTTTTTCATAATTATTTTCCCTTTCTTTTTTGTATTCTATAATCAACTTTTAACTGAAGTTTAAGTGAAGAAATCTTACAGGCCATTTTAGCTAATTTATTAGTAAAACCTGGTATTATAACAAGTTTATTTTTAAACATCTTATTAATTGCATAACTTGTTACATAATCACTTGATAAACCTTTTATCGAAAAATTAACTTCTGCTATATTGTTAAAATTTGTATTAACTGGCCCAGGACATAAAACAGATATTTTAACATTAGATTTAATACGTCTTAATTCCTCAAAAATAGCCGTTGTAAGAGAATAAACATAAGATTTAGTAGAATAATATGTTGACATTAAAGGGCCTGGTAGAAAGGCTGCTGTTGATGCCACGTTAAGAATTCTACCTTCATCTTTCTTTATCATTTCCTGCAAGTATAATTTAGTTAAAATGTGTACTGCATTGATATTCAAATCTATCATATTAAGTTCTTTATCCAAACTAGTTTTACTAAATTCACCAAACAATCCATAACCAGCATTGTTTATTAATAAATCAATATTTTTATGTTTATTAAATAGCTTAATACAATTTTCTTTACTTGATAAATCAAGTATTTCTATTTGTACTTTTGACTTTACATTATTAGCTACCTTCTCAAGTTCTTTTTTATTTCTTGAAACTAAAATAAGGTCATACCCCATATTGCTTAATTTAACTGCAAAATCTTTTCCAAGACCACTTGATGCTCCTGTAATTAATGCTTTCATATATCATCACCAAAATTATTATAACACGATTTATATATAAAAAACAAACCTCAATGGGTTTGTTTTTGTTTTTATTAATCTACTAATTTTAAGACAACCATTAAAGCATCGTCGCCTTTTCTTTCTGTTAATTTTAAGATTCTTGTATATCCACCATTTCTATTTTCATAACGTTTTGCTAAGTCATCAAATACCTTTTTAACAGCTTCATTATCGTTATTTAAGAAAGCAAGTGCATTACGTCTTGATATTAAACTACCATTTTTACCATAAGTAACCATTTTATCAAAACATTTACGTACTTCTTTAGCACGTGTTTCTGTGGTTGTTATACTCTCATTTTTAATTAGGTCTTTTGTTAAGTTAGAAAGCATAGCTCTTCTATGTTTATTTGTACGTCCTAATTTTCTATAAGCCATTTTATTTCCTCCTTATTTTTTTACTCTTCGTTTCTAAATGAAAATCCCATTTCCTTTACTTTATCAATTACTTCTTTTAATGATTTTTTACCTAAATTACGAATCTTCATCATTTCATTTTCACTCTTTTGAGTTAAATCTTGTAATGTATTTATATTAGCTCTCTTTAAGCAATTATATGCTCTAACTGAGAATTCTAACTCATCTATAGACATTTCTAATGCTTTAGTTTTAGAATCATCAACATTTTGTTTCATAAGTCCTGTTGCATCAGCAATTTCATCTATCTTAGTTAAAATTTCAAAGTGTTCTATTATTATTCTAGATGCTAGTGCAATAGCTTCTTCTGGTTTCATTGAACCATTAGTCCAAATTTCCATAGTTAATTTATCATAAGTATCATCTTGCCCTACACGAGCTGCCTCAACTTCATAATTTACTCTTTCAATTGGAGAAAAATTTGAATCCATTGCAATTGTATTTAATTTAACATCACCTAATAATTTCTTATTAGCCTCTGCTCTAACATATCCACGACCATTTGAAACAGTCATTTCCATGTTTAACTTTCCACCTTTAACTAACGTAGCAATCTCTTGTTCTGGGTTTATAATTTCAATATCAGCATCTTTTTCAATATCAGCTGCTGTTACAGTTCCTTCTTTATTAACATTTAATTTAATAATTTTAGGTTCATTAGTATGATTTTTAACAACCACACTTTTTAAATTCAATATAATTTGTGTTACATCTTCAATTACTCCATCAATAGTTTGGAATTCATGAAGAACACCATCAATGTGAACGCTTGTTATAGCGTCACCAGGTAATGATGATAACATTACCCTTCTAAGTGCATTACCTAAAGTTGTACCGAAACCTCTTTCTAAAGGTTCAATTTCAAATTTTCCATAGTTTCTATCTTCTACATACTCAGAAACTTTAAATTGTGGTTTTTCGAATTTTATCAATTAAAATCACTCCCTTTTTTAAATTATCCACGTGGACGTTTTGGTGGACGACAACCATTATGAGGTACTGGTGTTACGTCTGTGATTGAAAGAATCTCAAGACCTGCAGTTTGTAATGAACGAATTGCAGTTTCTCTTCCTGATCCTAAACCTTTTACAAAAACATCTACTTTTCTCATTCCAGAATCATATGCTGCTTTACCAGCTGCTTCAGCACTCATACCAGCAGCGAATGGAGTTTTCTTTTTACTTCCTTTGAAACCTGAAGTTCCACTTGTTGCCCATGATACAACATTACCTTCTTTATCAGTAATTGTTACAATTGTATTATTAAATGTTGAATGAATATGAGCTTGTCCTTCAGGGATATTCTTCTTAACCTTACGTTTTCTTGCTTTGTAAGCCATTATTTACCCTCCTTTTTTCCTACTTTTTCTTGTTTGCTACAGTCTTACCACGACCCTTACGAGTTCTCGCATTACTTCTTGTAGATTGTCCTCTTACAGGTAAACCCTTACGATGACGAATTCCTTGGTAAGAACCTATTTCCATCTTTGTTTTAATATTCATTGAAACTTCTCTTCTTAAATCACCTTCAAGTAAGTGATTATCTAATTCTTTACGAATTTTAGAAATTTCTTCATCTGTTAAATCATTAGCCTTAGTATCAAGATTAATGTTTAACTTTGTTAAAATATCTCTTGATAATCTTCTACCAATACCATGAATATAAGTTAATGCTATTTCTATTCTTTTATTTGGTAGATCAACGTTTTTTATACGTGCCATTTACTCTTGCACCTCCTATTATCCTTGTCTTTGTTTATGTTTTGGGTTTTCACAGATAACCATTACTTTCCCATTTCTCTTGATAATTTTACATTTATCACATATTTTCTTTACTGATGGTCTAACTTTCATATTATTTCCTCCTATTACTTTCTATAGGTTATACGCCCACGTGTTAAATCATAAGGCGATATTTCCATGACTACCGTATCACCTGGTAAGATACGAATTTTATTCATTCGCATTTTACCAGAAACGCGGGCTTCTACGGTATATCCGTTTTCTAATTTGACTTTGAAATCTCCACCTTTAAGAAGCTCAATTACTTTTCCTTCAACTTCTATTACATCTTCCTTAGCCACTTAAATCACTCTCCCGTTAATATCTGATAACCTTTCGGTTTAATATATTTGATATATACTATCACCTTTTATAAACATAAAGTAATTAACTTAATACTTATTATATTCTTTTTTATTAAGCCGTCAAGATAAATTACTTTAGTTATCTTCTAATATTTTTAAAGCCTCATTAAAAGTTTCATATTTACTTTCATGTGCTTTTATTATTTTTAATACCCCTTTATTCTTATAATAATCATAAAGTGGCATTGTCTTTTCTAAATATTCATCAAACCTTTTAATAAATGTTTCTTCACTATCATCTTGTCTTTGTGATAAAGTAACATTACAATTGTCACAAAAACCATCTTTTAAAGGCTTCATTTCCTTTGAATATTTATTATATATTTTTCCACATTTAGGACATGTAAGTCTTGAGCAAGCTCTTTTCATAGCCATTTCTTTATCAATATCTATATATATTACAATACCTAAATCTTTATTTTCTCTTTTTAATAATTCATCATATTTTTGTGCTTGAACTAAAGTTCTTGGAAAACCATCTAATATGTAACCATTTTCACAATCTTTTTTTGCTATTCTATTAGAAATAAGTTTTATAATTACATCATCAGAAACAAACTTTCCTTCTTTCATTAAGCTTTCTGCTTGCATACCAATTTCAGTTTTATTTTTTATTTCCTCTCTTAGCAAATCACCTGTTGATATATGACTATAGCCATATTTTTTTATTAACATTTCAGATAGTGTTCCTTTTCCTGCAGCCGGTGGTGCTAAAAATATAATGTTCTTCATTACCTTCTGTATCCCCTTTCATACTTTCTAGCTGATAAAGTATTTTCTATTTGATTATAAGTTTCAAGTGCAACTCCAACAACTATTAATAAACCAGTTCCCCCAACAGTAACACTAGTTGGTAAACTACTTATATTAGATACAATTATTGGTAAACCAGCAATTATAACTAAGAATAATGCCCCTAAGAACGTTGTTTTTGATAAAACACTACCAATATATTTTTGTGTTTCTTTTCCAGGCCTAATTCCGGGTATATAACCACCTTGTTTATTTAGGTTTTCAGCTAATTCTTTTGGCTTTAAACCTGTTGCCATAAACGTATATAAATATGAAAATAATATTATTAAGACTACATATAGTATGAAACCTGTTACAGTAGTATAATTAATATATTTATTTATAAAAAGTGAAAAATTATCATTTTTTATAAATGCTGCTATAAGCGATGGTATTGAAATTAAACTAGAAGCAAAAATTACTGGCATAACTCCCGCTGAATCTAGCTTAAATGGTATGTAAGTTTGTTTTGCACCATACGCTGTTTGAGTACGATTTGAATATTGTATTGGAACCCTTCTTTCCGATTTTTCTATGAAAACAACTCCAACTATTATTCCAACATATAAAACTAAGAATAATATAAACTTAGTAATACCAAGTGCTATCTCTTGAGTTGTTGTTCCAACTACAAACGATCCAAAAGCATCATTAATCATTGCCGGTGTACTTATTAAGATACCAGCCATAATTAACATTGAAATTCCATTTCCAACACCCTTTCTTGTTATTTGATCTCCCAACCATAATAAGAAACAAGTGCCAGCAGTTAAGATAACTGAAACTCTTAAGTATTCAATTGTAGTTGCACCATCTCCAAGGAATGAAAATGACATTACAAGTCCTTGGAAAAATGCTAATATAATTCCTAAGTATCTAGTTATCTTATTTAACTTAACTCTTCCTGTATGTCCCTCTTTTGCTAAATTTGAAAAATAAGGGATTATATCCATTTGAAGTAATTGCACTATAATAGATGCACTAATATAAGGCGTTACTCCAAGAGCGAATATAGAGAATTTCCTTAAAGACCCTCCGCCCATAACATTTAATAATTCTAAAAATCCTAATTCTTCAGTTATGTTTTGCGTACCAGGAACTCTAACGGATGTTCCAAGTTTATAAATAAATAATATAAGAAGTGTAAATAATATCTTTTTTCTTACATCTTTATTTTTCTTAGCGAAAAGTTGTTTAATGCTTTTGAACATTTTAAATCACCTCAGCTTTTCCACCTTGAGCTTCTATTTTTTGTTTAGCTTCGTTAGAAAATTTATGAGCTCTAACTGTTAATTTTTTAGCTAAAGTGCCATTACCAAGTACTTTAATTCCTGATAATTGTTTTTTAATAATACCCATTTCAAATAATAATTCTGGAGTTACTTCTGCACCATCTTCAAATCTATTTAAATCAGATACATTAATAACTGCATAGGTTTTTTTGAACATTGCATTAGAAAATCCACGTTTTGGAAGTCTTCTGTATAAAGGTAATTGTCCACCTTCAAAACCAATTCTAACTCCTCCACCACTTCTAGAGTTTTGTCCATTTTCACCTCTACCACTTGTTTTTCCAGTACCGCTACTAGAACCACGACCTAATCTTTTGATGTCCTTTTTAGAACCTTCGTTATATTTTAATTCATTTAACTTCATTATCCTAAAATCTCCTCTACAGATTTTCCTCTTAATTCAGCTATATGTTCAGCTGATTTTTGACTCTTTAAAGCTTCTATACAAGCTCTTGCGGTATTTATTTTTGTATTAGATCCAAGTGATTTTGAAATGATATCTTTAACACCAGCTAATTCTAGTATTGCACGAACCGAACCACCAGCTATTATACCAGTACCAGCTTTAGCAGGTTTAATTAAAACCCTAGCAGCTCCTGATATACCAATAGCGTCATGAGAAACGGTTCTTTCTTCTACTAAATCAACTTTAATTATGTTATTTGTAGCATTTACAATTGCTTTTTTTATTGCATCTTGAACTTCATTTGCTTTACCAGTTCCAAGACCAACTTTACCTTTTCCGTCACCTACAGCAACAGTTGCTGCAAAACGAAGACGGCGTCCACCTTTGGTAACCTTTGTAACACGATTTACAGAAATAACAGTTTCGTTATATTCTTTTTCGCGTGGTTTATTATTTCTTCTTTCCACTTCGTTACCCTCCTTTTAGAATTCTAATCCATTTTCACGTGCAGCATCTGCTAATGCTTTTACACGACCATGATATAAGTATCCACCTCTGTCGAATACTACTTTACTAATTTTTGCTTTCTTTGCTTTCTTTGCAACCAAAGCTCCTACAAGCTTACTTGCTTCTATGTTACCACCATTTTTAATATCTAAATCTTTATCTAATGATGAAGCACTTACTAAAGTAACACCATTTACATCATCAATGATTTGAGCTGATATATTTTTTAAAGATCTAAATACACATAATCTTGGTAACTCACTAGTTCCACTAACTTTTGTTCTTATTCTAGCGTGTCTAGCCCTACGAGCTTCATTACGTGATGTTTTTTTAATCATTGTAATAATCTCCCTTTCCTATTATTTAGAAGCTTTCTTTCCTTCTTTACGACGAACGTATTCACCTTTATAACGAATACCTTTGCCTTTATATGGTTCAGGCTTTCTAACTTCTCTTATTTCTGCAGCAAATTTTCCTACTGCTTCTTTATCAATACCCTTAACAGTAATTTCAGTTGCACTTACACCTTCAACTGTTAATCCTGCTGGAATTTCAAGTTCAACTTTATGTGAATAACCAGCATTTATTTCTATTTTATTTCCTTTAATATTGAAACGGTAACCAACACCTAGTATTTCAAGTCCTTTTTCATAACCTGAAGTTACTCCTTTAATCATATTCTCAATTAAAGAATTTGTTGTACCATGCATTTGTTTTGTAGTTTTAATGTCACTGTTTCTTGTAACCTTAACTTTATTTTCTTCAACAAAAACATCTATGTTTTCATTTTTGTTTAATGATAATTCTCCCTTAGGTCCTTTTACAGTGATTAATCCATTTTCACAAGTTACGGTTACACCTTCTGGAACCGTTAATATTCTATTTCCAATACGACTCATCTTTTAGTTCCTCCTTGTTTGAATTACCATACATATGCTAATACTTCTCCACCAAGGTTTTCTTTTCTAGCTTCTTTACCAGTCATTATTCCCTTTGATGTTGAAACTATAGATATTCCAAGACCATTTAAAACAGTTGGAATTTCTTCTGCTTTAGCATACACACGTAGTCCTGGTTTTGAAATTCTCTTCAAACCAGAAATTACTCTTTCTTTATTTTTTCCATATTTCAAAGTAACAATTATGTTATTTTGAATTTCGTTTTTTTCTATTTTATAATTTTCAATATATCCTTCACTCTTTAATATTTTAACCATTTCTAATTTAACATTTGATGAAGGTATTACTACTTCATTATAACGCATTTGATTTGCATTACGAATACGCGTAAGCATATCTGCGATTGGATCTGTTACTGACATATGAATCCTCCTTTCGTATCTTTCTTCTTACCAACTTGACTTTTTAACGCCAGGAATTTCTCCTTTATACGCTAATTCTCTAAAGCAAATACGGCAGATACCAAACTTTTTCATTACTGAATGTGGACGACCGCATCTGTTGCAACGAGTATATTCTTGTACTTTATATTTTTTTGGTCTTTGTTGTTTAACGACCATACTTTTCTTTGCCATTTTCTGCCTCCCTTGCTTACTTCTTAAAAGGTAATCCAAATCCCTTTAATAAGTCTAATGCTTCTTCATTTGTTTTTGCTGTTGTAACAAAAACAATGTCCATTCCACGTACTTTTACAACTTCATCATAAACTATTTCAGGAAATATTGTTTGTTCTTTAATTCCTAAAGTATAATTTCCTCTTCCATCGAAAGCCTTATTTGATATACCTCTAAAATCACGTACACGAGGTAAAACAATTTTAATAAGTTTTTCTAAGAAAGTATACATAGTTTCTCCACGAAGCGTAACTTTACATCCAATTGCTTGACCTTCTCTTAATTTAAAACCAGCAATTGATTTTTTAGCTTTTGTAATAACTGGTTGTTGTCCAGTTATCTTTTCTAATTCTTCTGTTGCAACATCTAAAAGTTTGCTATTTAATGTTGCATCTCCAACTCCCATATTAACTACGATCTTTTCTAGCTTTGGTACAGCCATGACAGTAGTATAATTATATTTTTTTGTTAATTCAGGAACGATTTCCTTTGTATATTTTTCTTTTAAACTGTTCATAGTTACCCTCCTTCCAGGTTAGTCTAATTCGTTTTTTGACTTGCTAGAAACTCTAACTTTTTTTCCGTCTTTATTTATTTGTTTTGCTATTCTGGTACGTTTTTTTGTCTTTGGATCAATAATCATAACATTAGAAACGTGAATAGCTGCTTCCTTATCAAAAATTCCACCGTTTTCATTTTGACCATTTGGTTTAACGTGTTTCTTAACCATATTAATGCCTTCAACAAAAACCTTTTCACCTTTCTTAGCGATGATTTTTCCTTCTTTACCTTTATCTTTACCAGCAATAACAATTACTTTATCTCCAACTTTTAAATTCATGATTTTTCCTCCTTAAAAGGTCTATAACACTTCTTTTGCTAACGATACAATTTTCATGAAATCTTTATCACGTAACTCGCGTGCTACTGGACCTAAAACTCTTGTTCCAACTGGTGTCTTATCATCTTTAATAATTACACATGCATTATCATCAAATTTAATATAAGAACCATCATCTCTACGCATTCCAAACTTGCTTCTAACGATAACCGCTTTTACGACTTTACCGCTTGCTATATTACCATTTGGAGTTGCTTTTTTTACTGTTCCAACTACGATATCGCCAATATTTCCAGTCTTATGAGTACTACCACCCAAAACTCTTATAACCATTAATTCACGAGCTCCGGAATTATCAGCAACTTTTAAACGACTTTGTTGTTGAATCATAAACGTTTCCTCCTTCTAATTTGTAAAGTGCCTATAAAATTACGGCTTCTTCTACTATTTCCACTAAACTAAATCTCTTTGTTTTTGATAATGGTTTAGTTGCAACAACTCTAACGATATCACCAATTTTTGCTTGATTATTTTCATCATGAGCTGCATATTTCTTTGAATATTTAACTCGCTTACCATATTTAGGATCTTTTTTATAAGTTTCTACTAAAATTGTAATTGTTTTATTATTTTTAGCACTTACAACTTTACCAATTACTTCATGCTTTGCTTTTTCCACTTGTAAACCCTCCTTTAAGCTTTTTTACGTTCTGCTAAGATTGTTTTCATTCTAGCAACGTCTTTTCTTAATTCATGTATTTTTGAAGGTTTTTCTAAATTTCCTGTAGCTTGTTTTAAGCGTAAGCTAAATATTTCATCCTTAGCTTCTACTATCTTAGCTTCGATTTGTTCAGTGGTTAGTTCTCTAATTTCCTTAACCTTCATTTGTTTCACCACCATTTTCTTTAGTTACAAATTTACATTTGATTGGTAACTTGTGCATTGCAAGTCTTAATGCTTCACGAGCAACTTCCTCAGTTACTCCAGCAACCTCAAACATAATTTTTCCTTCTTTTACAACTGCAACCCAGCTTTCTGGATTACCTTTACCTTTACCTTGACGAGTTTCTAAAGGCTTTTTTGTTAATGAAAGATGTGGGAATATATTAACATATACCTTACCGCCACGTTTCATATAACGAGTCATAGCAACACGAGCTGCTTCAATTTGCTGTGCTGTTATCCAAGCACCTTCCTTAGCCATTAAGCCATACTCACCAAAAGTTACTTTTGTATTTCCTTTTGATTTTCCTTCATGATAAATTCTATGAGGTTTACGATATTTAGTTCTTTTTGGCATTAACATCACGAACACCTCCGTTTTTTCTCTTTGAAGGAAGTATTTCACCTTTATAAATCCATACTTTAACGCCTATTTTACCATATGTAGTATCTGCTTCACTAGTTGCATAATCAATATTTGCTCTTAAAGTATGTAAAGGTGTAGTACCTTCATTATAGCCTTCACTACGAGCAATTTCTGCTCCATTTAAACGTCCAGAGCATAATGTTTTAATTCCTTTTGCTCCAGCTTTCATTGTGTTTCTAATAGCTCTTTTTTGAGCCATTCTATATGAACCTCTATTTTCAATTTGGCTTGCAATATTATCAGCAACTAACTGAGCATCCAAATCAGGGTTCTTAACTTCAATTATTGAAACTTGGATTTCTTCATTTACTAATTTGTTTAATCCAGTTTTTAATTTTTCTATTTCTTCTCCACCGTGTCCTATAACAACACCAGGTTTTGCAGTACTGATTTTAACTTCGGTCTTTTTATTACTTCTTTCAATTGTTATAGAAGAAACTGCTGCATTCTTTAATTTTTTAGATAAAAATTTACGAATTTTCATGTCATTTTCTAAAGTTTTAGAAAAATCTTTGCTTGATGCATACCATTTAGCAGTCCAGTCCTTGTTAATACCAAGTCTTAAACCTGCAGGATTAACTTTTTGACCCATTAGTTTTCCTCCTTACATTATCTTTCTGCAACAACCACTGTTACATGACTTGTACGGTGATCGTTCTTTGCAATTCTTCCTCTTGAATCAGGTACTGATCTTTTAAGTACAGGACCATCATTTACATATGCTTCCTTTACATAAAGTTTTTCCTTATCAAGATTATGATTATTTTCAGCATTTGCTACTGCTGAAATTAATACTTTTTTAATAACGCGTGCAGCTTTGTTATTCATATTATTTAAAATAGCCATAGCTTCACTTACGCTTTTTCCGTTTACTAACCTCATAACTAAACGAGATTTTAAAGCGGAAATACGAACTGTTTTCGCAATTGCTTTCGCTTCCATTACATTATCTCCCTTCTAGTTATTACTTCTTGTCTTTATTCTCGCCGTGTCCACCACATTTACGAGTAAGAGAAAATTCTCCTAGTTTATGTCCAACCATATCCTCAGTAACATAAACAGGTATAAAATCCTTACCATTATGAACCGCAAAAGTGTGTCCTATAAAATCTGGAAATATTGTTGAACGGCGTGACCAAGTTTTAATTACTTCTTTTTTGCCTTCTTCATTTAATTTTTGAACCTTTTTAAGTAATCTATCAAATACATAAGGTCCTTTTTTTATGCTTCTTGCCATTTTCTATTTTTCCTTTCTTTTATTTTTTACGGCTTACGATTAACTTAGTTGAAGCCTTTTTATTATTACGAGTCTTCATACCAAGTGCAGGTTTACCCCAAGGTGTCATTGGTTGTTTACGTCCTACTGGAGCTCTACCTTCACCACCACCATGTGGGTGATCATTAGGATTCATAACAGAACCACGTACTGTTGGACGAATTCCCATGTGACGAGTACGTCCTGCTTTACCTAAATTAACTAGTGCATAGTCAGCATTACCAACCTCACCAATAGTAGCCATACAAGTACCAAGAATCTTTCTTGTTTCACCACTTCTTAATCTTATTAATACATATTTTTCTTCACGTCCAAGAATTTGTGCACTAGATCCTGCACTACGAGCAAGTTGAGCTCCTTTTCCTGGTTTTAATTCGATGTTATGAATTACAGTACCAACAGGAATGTTCATAATTGGCATAGCATTACCAACTTTAACATCAACGTTTTGACCGCTAACAATTATATCTCCAACTTTTAATCCTTTAGGAGCTATAATATATCTTTTTTCACCATCTTTGTAATTTATAAGCGCTATATTTGCACTTCTGTTTGGATCGTATTCAATAGCAGCTACTTTTCCTGTAATATCAAATTTATTTCTTTTAAAATCAATTAAACGATATTTACGTTTTTCTTCACCACCACGATGTCTTACAGTTATACGACCTAAGTTATTACGACCACTTGTTTTCTTCTTATTAACTACTAAGCTTTTTTCAGGGGTATTTTTAGTTATTTCATCATTAACCAAAGTACTCATTTGTCTTCTAGCATTTGTAGTTGGTCTGAACTTTTTAACTGGCATTATATTTCCTCCTTATTAGCTTAATTCTATCTTGCTGCCTTCAGCTAAAGTTACTATAGCTTTTTTATAAGCTTTAGTTTTTCCTTCATAACGTCCTACTCTTTTTTTCTTAGCACGAACATTTACAGTATTAACATTTATTACTTTAACATCAAACGCTTTTTCAACAGCTTGTCTTATTTGAACTTTATTAGCATCCTTAGATACTTTTAATACAACTTTTTTACCATCAGCTGAAATATTAGCTGATTTTTCAGTTATAATTGGTGCTTTTATTATTTCTTTCATTATTTAAGCACCTCCTCAACATATTTTAATGCATCTTGTGTGATAACTAATTTATCACAATATAAAACATCATAAGTATTTAATTCATTTGCTAAAACTAATTTAATAGAACCAATATTTCTTGTTGCTAAAATTAAATTTTCAGTCAATTCAGTAGTAACAATTAATAATTTTCCACTTAAATTTAAGCTTTCTAATAGTTTTAACATATCTTTTGTTTTGTTTGTTTCAGCATTAATATTTTCTAAAACAACAACTTCTTTATCATTTGCTTTATAAGTCAATGCTGACTTAAGAGCTAAACGACGAACCTTTTTATTCATCTTTTTTGTGTAGTTTCTATTTGAACTTGGTCCAAATACTACACCACCACCAACAAAGTGTGGTGCTCTAGTAGACCCTTGACGAGCGTTACCAGTTCCTTTTTGTCTCCATGGCTTTCTTCCTCCACCTGAAACATCACTACGAGTTTTAGTAGCATGAGTTCCTTGTCTTTGGTTAGCCATTGCTAAATTTATATGTTCATAGACAACTTGATCATTTGGAGTAATTCCCCAAACACTGTCATCTAATTTAATGTCTTTAATCTTTTCACCTTTTAAATTTAAAAGTGCTGTCTTTGGCATTTTAAAATCCTCCTTTCATCACAAGTATAAAATCAATTTTTTAAAGCTATTATTCAGCTGTTTCTTGTGATGCTTCGTTTATCTCACTTTCAGTTTGTTCTAAAGCCTCAGGTTCAATAGTTTTATAACTTACTAGTTCAACCTTTTCTTTTTTAACATTTGGCTTTTTAACAGCTGATTTGATGATAACTAAAGACTTTTTAGCACCTGGAACATTACCCTTAATTAAAATTACATTTTCTTCAGGCATTACAGCTACTACTTCTAAATTTTGCATTGTAATAGTAACATGTCCCATGTGTCCTGGTAATTTCTTACCTTTAAATACACGCATTGGTCTCATTGTTCCTAGAGAACCAACACCTCTATGATATTGAGATCCGTGTCCCATTGGACCTCTTGATTGATTATAACGTTTAATAACGCCTTGGAAACCTTTACCCTTAGAGATTCCTGTAACATCAACCATTTCTCCTTCTTCAAAAACTTCAACCGAAAGTTCTTGACCAAGTTCATATTTACTAATATCAACTCCGCGAATCTCTTTTAAGAAGCGCTTAGGAGCAGTATTAGCTTTTGCTAGATGACCTTTTTCTGCTTTGTTACTTAACTTTTCTCTTTTAGTATCAAAAGCTAATTGGATAGCTTCATAACCATCAGTTTCTACAGTTTTAATTTGAGTTACAACATTAGGTTCTACCTCAACTACTGTAACTGGAATTAATTTACCATCCTTAGAAAAAACTTGAGTCATTCCTAGCTTACGACCTAAGATTCCTTTTCTTTCCATTTTTTCCTCCTATAATTATTTAATTTCGATATCAACACCGCTTGGTAAATCAAGATGTTGTAAAGCATCAATTGTTTCCTTGCTTGGTTCTGTAATATCAATTAATCTTTTGTGAGTACGCATTTCGAATTGTTCACGTGAATCTTTATACTTATGAACAGCTCTTAAAATAGTGTACTTTTGAATTTCAGTAGGTAGTGGAACAGGTCCTGATACCTTACCTCCAGTACGTTTAACCGTTTCAACTATTTTAGAAGCAGCTAAATCTAAAGAACGATGTTCATATGCTTTTAATTTAATTCGAATTTTATTTGACATACTTAATTATCCTCCCTTCGCCTATATCTGGTATAGACTAGCTCCGTAACGAATTACCTGATTACCCTTATGCTATAAAAACAACTTAACCGGGTGTATCAGCAACCTCGCACATCCATGCATCTACACGCAGTTACCATTATATCAGAAGAATTCCTTTATTTCAAGGGGTTTTTTAAATTTTTTCAACTTTTTTTCTTCATACAAAATTTTATTATTTTTTTTAATATTTATGTTAAATTTTAGATATTAAAAAAACAGAAAAACATTATTTTTCCGTTTTAAATTTTTTTAAATATTTATTTAACATATCCAAAGCTTCTTTTCTTGGGCTCAATTTTAATTTTTCTAAAGTAGATATTTCTGCTAATGTCTTTCCATTTGGAAGTTCAAATATTTCATCAAACCCAAAACCATTTTCACCTCTTGCATTATTATTTACTATTCCAGATAAAACACACTCAAATGTTTTCTCAACGTTTTTACTTTTTAAAGCAATAACTGTTGTATAATGGCATTTTCTTTTTTCTTTTAATGTTTTACCTACTTTTTTTAATAACTCTAGATTTTTAATATGATCATCAACATCTAACCATCTTGCAGTATGTACACCAGGAAAACCATTTAATACGTCTATTGAAATTCCTGAATCATCAGCAATGCATATATATTCATCACCAACTTGTTCATATAAATCTCTTACCTTCTCTAATGCATTTTCTTTAAATGTATCTTTATTTTCATTAACAACTATTTTTTTGCCTAACATGTCCTCCATATCTTTTATTGATAATACATCATAATCTTTAAATATTTCTTTTATTTCTCTTATTTTACCTTTATTACTACTTGCAACTACTATTGTTTCTTTTTTCATTTTACACTCTCCAGTCAATTACTAATTATCAACACTATAACCTATTTTAGTATTGCATGCAAGTACTATAAGTTAGAAAAATAAAAAAGATAACTTAATGTTATCCTTTCTTTTTAACTTTTTTATAGCCTAATATAACAAACATTCCCATAACTAGTATTCCAAGCATTACTAAAGTTATTTTAACATCTGCTGTTTTAGGATTAGAAATATTATTATTTTCAACTACTTTCTTTGTAGTAGTAACCACATCTTTTTTTATATCCTCAGAATCATCTTCTATTTTACTTTCATCGTTATCTCCGTCAAGTTGTAACACACCATAATCATAAATAATATTACTATTTTGTTTATCTTCTAACTTCACATATAGCACAAATGGTTTCTTTCCAGAAAAAACATCACTCGGTGGATAAACCTTATTTTCTGATAAATTTACAGAAATCCAATCATTTCCAAAAGATGGTAATAATTTATAATATTGATTACGAAGCTCATTTATTTTTTCATTGTATTCTTTTATTTTCTCATTATATTTATTTACTGCTTCTCTATCAGAAGTATCAGGTTTATTTGTCTTAGAATATTCCACTTCCTCATCATATACTTTTTTCATTTCCTCATTCTTTAATTTTAAATTATTATAGGTTTCTAATGACATTTCTTGCCACTGATAAAACAAATTATAGTCTGATGTTTTATATACATTAACTTTAGAACCATTACTAGTTATAAAAGCTGGCATTCCTATAAAACCATCAGTATCTAGTTTTTTTATTTCTTCAGCAGTAAGTGCTGATACTTTTGAAACAAAAAAGAATATAATAATAGCAAATAAACTTAATTTTAATATTTTTTTCATTATACCTCATTCCTCCTTAATTTTGATATTTTTATTACAGAAATAATAATTAGTATAATTAAAATCCCAGATAGGGTTATACTAACAAAAATATTTAAATCACTAGTACTTGGATTTTTTTCTGGTGTTGTTGTATATGAGTCTCCGTCATTATTAGGATTAGCCTCTACTTCGACCGTTGAATCATCATTTACCTCATCACTTTGTTTTTTAGTTGTAGTTGTCTTGCTATCTTGCTTCGTTGTTGTGGTTGTTTTTTTTGTTGTAGTTGTTGTAACAGAACTATCTGAAGTGTTATTAGTATATGCTCTAATAGAAGTATTAAAATTTTTAACTGAAGTATCAGCCCAACTTTCTTTATCTATTGAAACAAATGTAACTCCCTCTGTTATAGAAGCTGTAGAGTAAGGTGAATTGTCCGTTTTTGACATTGCCGGTAAAACAGAAATCATTTCTCCATCAAAATTAACAGCAGAATATTTCACTATTATTCCATACTTATCATTATTAATAGTAATGTCACGATTAGGCTTGATAGACATATATCCCATATGATCAACTGTCCCCGAAGCAATTAAAGTGCTATTTTCTAAATTACCACGTTCATCATAATATACTTCATATCTAACACCAGTTAGATACGTTGCAAACGTAACTTTTTCAAGTTTTTCGTTACCACTCGTTTTCTTTTTAAAAACAGTTCCAACATATATATCATTTTTAATAAACATATAATTATTAAATCCAAGTTCATCATAATAATATACATTATCTTCTACATTTGTTTTTGTATTATAAAAGCCAAAAGCTTGCTTACAAATGTTAGTATCATCATAGGATACATAATAATAACCTTTATCACCAGATAAAATTTCTTTTTTACCATCAGGTGTTGCTATTTCATTTGATTCACCATATGAATTTTTTACAATCCAAGCCCCATTTTCATTTGGTCTATTTCCTTCTTTAAAATTATCCTTACTTACGTTATCATCCCAGCCAACAATAGTAACAGCATGATTTGAAGTTTTAGTTCCACTATAATAGTAGTAAGGCCCTATCATTGAATTAGATATTGCAATATTTTTATTATTATCACTCGTATATCCATTTATAGAGTCAAAATACATATTGGTAGTAATTGCTCCATAATTCACTAAATATTTTTTTAAATCAGTAGTAAATGTTGAATTTTTACTACAAGTATCACTTCCTAAAAGCAGTGAAATATCATTAACACTAATTTTTGCTTTTTTATTTGTAATGTTTGTTGTATCATAACTAGTTGCATTAGTTTTAACTAAATTTTCCCCAACTTCAAAAGGAACTTCACTTTCGAAAACAGGACCTCTATGATTTAAAACATATGCGGATGCTATAAGTGAATTACCACCAGAATTAAATTTTCTATTAAAAGTATTATAACTTAATTTAAATGTATTTTGATTCGATAATTCCATATGTGACTCACTTAAATCATACTCACCTAAATTATTTACTAACAAATTAGACTCCATGCTTGCATTAGCAGCAAATGTCCAACAAAAACCAGTAGATTTTTGATCTTTTACTGGTGTTAATTTATTCAATTTTCTTAAATCAAATGACGTTTGTTCTGCACTTCCCATAGAAGAAGAAAGATTAGAACCTAACTGATTTATAGACGTACTTTTACACATTTGAGGTAATATATACTTTCTTTTTTCCGACTCATTAAGCTTTAAGTATTTTTTATATTCCTCTGTATATTCACATTCTTGAAGTTTAATTATATTCTTTGCAAAAACAAACTGTATTTCAATAAAAAATACCGTAATAAAACATACTACCAATAAAATCTTTTTTTTCATTTTCATAAGCACTACCTACCCATACTTTTTATATTTGTGGATAACTAATACTGCTCGTTATTCTACATGTTTATAATATCACTTACCCCCCCCAGTCAAGTTTTTTTGTCAAAATGTGGAAAAAATTGTCGAATTTTTGTCAAAATGTAGCAATCAGAATGGTAAATATCAAAAGAAATTTTGTATACAATTATACGTTTTATCTATACAATTATTTTATTGATTTTTATAAGTTATTCATCACATGATTTTTATCTTTTCAACCACATTTTTCCAAAGTAAAAGATGAACTAACATATTCATCTTTTATTAATCTATTAATTTTGCATGTAATACCATTCTTTTTTCATTATCATAACATGATGAAAGAGTAAGTATTTTATCGTTTATATTAATATCTACACCATAATTATATACACTTCTTTGTTTTATAGTATCTAGAAATATTTTAAATTCATCATCTGTTTTAAAATTAGTTGTTATATAATAACTTTCAGGCAAAATTGTGTAACTTGAAAAAACCTTAAAATGTCTAGTACCACTAGGTGTTGCAACTGTTATTATATGATTATTTTTATTGTTATACCAAGATGGTTTTATTACACTTCTCATAGATCCAAACATTTGATTATTAACAAGTCCATGAGCATATAAAATTGTGTTCTTACTTAAATTTTCTATATCATTTCTAAAATCTAGAAATACCCATCCTTTTTTATTACTAGTTTTATCAAAAGTATGTTTTAGATAATACTCATTATCATTAGTATGTACAAAAGGATAGTTTATTTTGGTACCATTAACTTTTATCCAACCTACAGTATCAGGATTTATCTTTTTTAAATTATCAAAATTAACTTCTAGTATACTCATATTACCATACTTATCATATAAAGATGTAGTTGTTGTTTTAACTTCTTTTACATCTGATACTTCATATATTTCTTCTAATACATCATCTGTTTTCATATTTTCCAAAATCCAGTTTACTAATATTACAAGTAATATTATAAGAACAAATGATGAAATTGTAATTATAAAACTCCATATTGCTTTTTCTCTTTTTATTTTTCTTTTTGCTATATTGCTAGCTTCTGTTATATCCTTAACATCTGTTATATCTATAGTTTTAGTAAAATCAAGTATTTCTATTACTTCTTTTTTAGGTATATTAATTGTTTTAGTAAAATCAAGTATTTCTATATCTTCTTCTTTAGGTTTAATATCTTTTTTTATTAGTGGTTTACCTTTATATCTTTTCTTTAATTCTTTTGAATATATCTTTAAAAACCTCTTAAACCATCTTTTCTTTTTTAACCATGCAATGTCTTCTAATGTTAAATAGCTTGTATTTATAACATTAAGTAAGTCTAAATCACTAGAAAGAGCATTGTTATTATCTTTTTTAACCACAATAAAAATCCCCTTTCTTTTCTTTTTATTCTATAAAAAAGTATAACATAATTTATTTGTTTTTTCACTATAATTATTAAAAAAACAACATATAAATGTTGTTTTAATCTCTACTTTTACCAAATAGTCTTAACAAATCAAGAAAAATATTAATAAAATCTAAATATAAATCAAGTGCTCCATATATTGCTGATTTATCCAAAGCAACACTATCATTTTCATAATAATAATATATTCTTTTAAGATTTTGCATATCCCATGCAGTAAGACCTAAAAATATTATTATTGATATTATAGAAATTGTAATATCAAATGATTGGCTTGTAACAAAAATATTTATTATAGACATAATTATAACTGCTAATAAACCAAACATAAGTAATTTGCCAAATGAAGTTAAATCTTGATTAGTAAAGTATCCATATAATGCTAATAAACCAAACATAATAGCTGCTGATAAAAATACAACCATTATACTACTTAATTTATAAACAATAAATATAGATGACAATGTAAGACCACTTATAATAGAATATACAATAAACATTATTTTAGCACCCATAGGTGATACTTTTCTTCTTAATAGAGAAAACGTTATTACAACAATTAACTCTATTGTTAAGATAAGTCCAAAAGAACTATATACAAATGAATTCATTGCTGGATTAACAAATGTAAAATATGCACTTATAGAAGATAATAACAAACCTATAAACATCCATAAATATACCTTTGTAAAAAATCTAGATATTCCATTTTCATTTTTATTTTTTATTACCATACTAATTCCTCCTAAATTAATTATAACACTTATTTATTAAAATAATTATTAAAATATATTAAAAAAAGTTTAATAACTAGCTTACCTTTTTTGCTTTATTAAACTCTAATCTTAACTTATCAGATACAGTTACTATAAATTCACTATTAGTTGGTTTTGCTCTATCATAATCAACACTATGACCAAAGATTTCTTCCATTAAATCTATATCACCTCTATTCCAACTAACTTCAATTGCATGTCTTATTGCTCTTTCTACTCTAGATACTGTTGTATCAAAACGATTAGCTATTTCAGGGTATAACTCTTTAGTTATAGCACCTACTATATCTGGTTTTTCATACATCAAAATTACACCTTCTCTTATGTATTGATATCCTTTTATATGAGATGGTACACCTAAATCATGTAATAATTTTGTAACTGATATTTCTAAATTATTATGATATAAATTTAGTTTACTACCATCTCCCTTAAAATTAACTGCATCTAAAATTTTATTTTCTAAATCACTCATATCAAATGGTTTTAAAATAAAATGCTTAGGACCATACTTAGATACACGCGCTATTGTTTCATCCGCATTAAAAGAAGTTCCAATAATAATAGGCTTATCAATTCCATTTTTCTTAAGTTCTTCTAAAACATATATTCCATCTTTCTTAGGCATTATTAAATCTAGTAACAAAACATCAAAATCCTTATCATTTTCTAAAATCTTATTAACAGCATCAAGACCATTATTAGCTTCTTTTACTATTTTTATTTTCTCATGATCAGAAAAATAATCTTTAAGCATCTCAATTAATCCTTCATTATCATCTACTATCATCATTCTTATTTGTTTTTCTTCCATAACACTTTCCTCCTTGTTTAACTACTTAGTATTGTATTACATTATTTTCAATTAATTTATCAAACATTGTCGAAGAATAAAAAAATAAAAAAAGAATGTAATACTACATCCTAAAAAATATTTTTATACTACGTTTATAACTTATTTAAGCTGCTTTATCATTATCATATGAACTAGAATTAAAAGGGAAACTAGTCTTTACATAAGACCTTCCCACAGTGCTATTGTTAGATTCACCTTTAAACTCATCTATTTTTCTTTCCATATCATCAATTGATAATAGATTATCTTTCTTAGTAAAATAAGAATCAAATAGTTTATCTATCTCTTCATTAATTTTAATATCTTCAGCTCTTTGTTTTGCATCATCCAAAACTTTCTTTAATTCCTGCCTGTTAATATACTCGCTAGTTAACCTTTTAACACTTAAAGTAAGTCTTATATCCAAAAGAGAATCAATTAATCTGCTCGTAAAAGTTGGTACTTGTTTTTCTGGAAACACAATAACATTATCTTGAGACGACATATAACCTTCCTCCTTTACTTTATTAACTAACTTAATTTTAGCATACCACAATTATACTTTATATGAAAAGAGAAAATTGTCAAAAACAGCATCTGTTTACACTATTTTATACACTTTATTATTTTTTCTAGTTCATTTATATCAACAGATGACTTTCCAAGTAAATATCCATCTATTTTGTCACTTAATAATTCTTTTATATTACTAGAATTTACTGCACCACCATATAACAGTTTATAATTTTTAATACCGATAAAATCAACTATTTTTTTTATATAATCTAAAGTATCTATTATTTTATCTACTGATAATGCATTATCTAATCCTATTAGATAACTTGGTTCATAAGCTATATATATTGTTTGATATTCTTCTAAGCAAATACCATTTAAAGCTTTTTCAAGTTGTTTTTTTAAAACCTCTGGTGTTCTCATTAATTCTTTATCTAATTTTGATTCTCCTATACACAAAATAGGAGTCATAGAATTTTTTAATAGAGATTTAATCTTTAAATTAATTACTTTATCATCATCATATTTTCTTCTATCTTTGTGTCCTACTATTGAATACTTTATTCCCCTTAAAGATAAATCATAAGAAGATACTTCCGCAGTATAAGGTCCCTTATCAATATAAAATGAATCTTGACTTCCTAATTTATAATCTTTAAATATATTAAAATTCAAATAAGAAGGACATAAAATTAATTCAATATTAGATAAATCAATAAGACTCATTTCTTCTTTTAATCTTTTAGCTTCATCATATGTTAAATACATTTTATGATTACAAATTATTGTTTTCACTTATTATCATCCCTTTTTATTACTTTACTTACATTATGAATAACTTTTTTAAATACATTTGTATCTTTGTTTATAACACTTTCATATATTTTTAAAACTCTTTTTGCATAAACTACAGGATTATACTGATTAGCTGTTATTCTAGCTTGCTTTGCTATTATATCAGCATATTTTTTGTCATTATATATTTTATATATCAAATTCTTATATTCTTCTTCTGTTTCAAAAAAAAGTCCATCTTGCTTATCAGTCATAACCAGTAAGAAGCTTTCATCTTTTATTGCAATAACTACTTTAGATGCTGCCATAGCTTCTATTACAGTTAAACCTTGAGTCTCAGTTTTAGAAGATGTTACAAAAACATTTGCCAATTGATAATATTTTGGAATATCATTCCATGGTACTTTACCAGTAAATATTACTTTTTTATCTAATTTATTTTGATGTACTAAAAGTGCTAAATCATTCATATCTGGACCATCGCCCACTATTACCATTTTAGCTTTAGGTATTTTTTTTGTTATATCCTTTAAATTATTAATCAAAAATTCAATATTTTTTTCTTTTGCAATTCTTCCAACATATAAAATTATAAAGTCATCCTTTTTTATATTAAGTTCTTTTTTTAAATCTTCAAGTTTAGTTTTATCTATATTTTCTTTATAAAACCTTGTAACATCTATACCACTTGGTATTATATGAACATCTCTTTTAACTTTATATTTTTCTTTAAATAAATCATATGTTTTTTTTGTTGGTACAATTAATTCTTCTACTGTTTTATCACATAAAAATAAAGTTAAATATTCTACTAATTTTTTAGATGCACCATCAAAATAACCTTTAGTTATGTAATATATATATTCTTCATACATCGTATGATATGTATGAACAAGTGGAATATTATATTGCTTTGCTATTAATCTTGCAAAACTACCAACTCCAAATTCAGTATGAGTATGAATCACATCAAGATTCCAACTCTTTATTATTTTTTGTGCTCTAATAGGATAAAGACTAGTCATCCTAAAATCCATTATTCCAATTGGAACACCCGGTATCATTAAAACATCATCTTCTTTTTTATAATGAAAGTTTTCACTATTTACAGTTACAACATACACTTTATGACCTAACTTTTCTAAACCTTGTTTTAACATTAAAACACTTGTTGATACTCCATTAATATATGGAGGATATGTATCAGTAAAAAGTCCTATTCTCATTTTTCTTAAACCCTTCTTTCAAAAATAATACTATAAAACCAACTAACATACCAAAAAAGTATGTAATAAATCTCCAAAGTAACATACAACTAGAAAGTAGTACACTTTTTATATTATAAATACCAAAAAATCTTATAAAACCATACTCAATTCCACCTGTTGCTCCTGGTATTGGTATGAAATTTCCTATTAACATAACAAATGCTGTAAGAGATATGGAACCTAATATAGTAATATCATTAAAGTCTGCACTTTTAAATATAATAAAAGGAACAATATATAAAAGACTTAAATTTATTATATTAGTTAAGATAGATATAAAAAATTTTGTTTTACTATTTTTTAATTCAATACCACCTTCATAAAAATTATTTAATCCATCCATTATTTTTTTTCTTAAAACATCATCATTTTTTATCACTCTAATTTTTACTAATAAAGAGATTAATTTATTTGCTAATTTAATAACTGACTTCTTTGCGAAAACGGATAAAAAAAGGAAAATCAAAACTATTATATTAATAATAAATCCTATAAAAATTAGCCAGTTTAATCTAACCAAATTTAATTTTAAATTAATTATAAGTGCTAATATTCCCATTATTATAAGTGCTATTTGATATGACATAAAATCTTTAATCATTGCACAACTTGAATCACTTATTCTAAAACCCTCTTTTTTTAATAAGTAAATTTGAAAAGGTTGACCACCTGATTGAAAAGGAGTAATACCATTTAAAAATTGACCAATTAATGTTAATGATAAAGTATTTTTAAATTTATATTTTTTATTTTTATCGTTTTCTTTTATAAAAATATGTAAACTTATAGATTTAAATACTAAAGATAACATATAAACTAATATTGCTATTATAAAAAGAAAAATATTTATATTAGATAATTCTTTTATAACTCCGCTTAAATTATCTTTTAATGTAAAAAAAAGAACCAATGCTAGAGTAAAAAGCAAAAGCATTATATTAAATTTTTTATTTTTCATAATTTACTCCCTTTTATTTTTATTTATCATTTATTATATCTATACCTGGCATATTATTACCTGAAATATATTCTAATGATGCACCACCACCTGTTGATATGTGAAAAAATGAATCTTTAAAACCAAATTTTATTGCAGCAGATGCTGAATCTCCACCACCAACTATTACTTTAGCTTTTGAACATTTCATTTCTTCTAATATTTTTTTTGTTCCATAACTAAAGTTTTCAAATTCAAAAACACCTACTGGGCCATTAAAAAATATAGTATTACTTTCTTTTATATATTTAGAAAACAATTTAACTGTATCTTCTCCTACATCTAATACCATGTTATCATCTGATACTAAATTTAATTTACAATACTTTTTATTTTTTGAATCACAATATTTTGTATATTCATAAAAATCAATAGGCAATATTATTTTATCCTTATATTTTTTTAAAAGTCGTGAAGCTTGTTTTATACTATCTTTATCATAAACTGATTCTTTCAAATCATAACCTTCAGCTACTAGAAAAGTATTAGCTATACCTCCACCTAATAATAAATAATCAGCTTTTTTAATTAAAGCATTTATAACTTTAATCTTATCATTCATTTTAGCACCACCTAAAACTACTGTATAAGGTCTTTTAATGTTATTTAAAATATTATCTAAAGCATTAATTTCGCTTTTAATCAAAAAACCTATACCTGATGGTAAGTTTTTTGCAATGCCAACATTTGATGCATGACATCTATGTGATACTCCAAAAGCATCATTTATAAATATATCGCCTAAACTTGCCCAATAATTAGATAAAATAGAATCACATGTACTTTCTTTTCTATCAGGTAAATCTTCATATCTTGTATTTTCTAGTAAAATAACTTCTTTTGGTTTCATATTAGAAATTTTATTTTCGACCACTAATCCTCGTGTTTCGTTTATAAAAGTTACCTTTTGACCTAATAATTCTGACAATCTTACCGATATAGGATATAAACTATTTTTTTCCTTATCAGATAAAGTTTTTATTCTGCCTAGATGAGAAAGTAAAATGACCTTAGCATTATTATCTATAGCATACTTAATAGTCTTTAAACTCATTTTTATTCTATTATCATCTAATATTACACCATCTTTAATTGGTACGTTTAAATCACATCTTATAATAACTTTTTTATTCTCTAAATTAAAATCTTCTATTGTTTTTTTCACGTTACCCTCCGTTATAATTATATCATAAAAAAAATAGGAATTAAATTCCTATTTTACAGTTACTGTTGTAGATGAATATTTTCCGTTATATGTAGTTGCCGTAATTATAGCCTTACCTCTTTGCATTGCTGTTATAACTCCATTATTTACTGTTGCAACATTAGAATCATCACTTCTCCATGTTACATTTTTATTTGTTGCATTATCTGGCGTAAAATAAACAGTTAAAGTATATGTTTGACCCCTTGTTAAAGTAATAGCATTAGGAGATACATTTATTCCAGATAATTCAATAGTTTTTCTTTTTACAAAAACAGTTCTAGTTTTACTAGCTTTATTACCATAATTATCAGTTACATTATAACTTATATAATATCTTCCCTCTTTAGAAGTATCTAAATTACTTGATATGCTAACTCTAGATGTTATATCATTTGAAAAACAGTCTGTTGCATAATATCCAGGATCATTATATGTACTACCCAAAATAATTGTTATAGGATCTTGTCCTTTTAAAACAATTGTAGGCGGAGTAGTTATTTTGTTAGTTTTTTTAGGTGTAGTTACAACCTTTTTTGTCGTTGTTTTTTGCTTTGTTGTAGTCACATTATTTGTTGGCCTTCTATCTTCAATTACATTAACCGTTCTTTTTATAGTTGCTTCATTTTTTGCTTTATCCTGCACCTTATAAGTAATTATATAAGTGCCAACTTTACTTGTATCTACAGCACCTTCTTTTGTTACTTTATATGTTATATCACCATCTATATTATCTAAGGCTTTTACTCCTGGATCAGTAAAATTAGTATTAACATATATATTCATAGGATTTTCACCTATTAAAGTCATAGTAGGTTTTTCTTTATCTTGCACTGTTGTTTTAACTTCTTTAGTAGTAGTTATATCATTACTTACGTAACCTGTTGTAGTATATAAATTTCCACACTTTATATACGCTTTATAATTAATATTTGTTGATGCTATTACATATCCAGAACAAATTTTAGCTGCCTTTACTTTATTAGGATCAATATTTCCTCCATTTTTTTCTAACAACGAAGACAAATCTATTTTTATTTTTGAATCTGTTAAAACAATATTTTTTTGTGATACATAAATAGGTGCTTCTTCACTCATTCTCTCTTCTAATTTATTAAAATCTTCTAGTTTATATGTTTCTTTTTGTTTAACTATAGCATTTTTAACTATTAGTATTATTCCAGCAATTAAAATAACTAAAATAATTATTATAAGTATAAGCATACCTCTTGTTATTTGAAACTTTTTTTTAGGTTTAGTTTCATATTCAACATCAGTAGAATAATTAGATTCGTTCATTTATAATCACCTTCTTTACTCTTCTTATAAAATATATTATAACATGAATTATAAAAATAGAAAACAAAAAAGTTCTATATAAGAACTTTACTTATTAGCAAAATATTTAGCACATCTTACCATTTGAGCAGAATAACTCATCTCATTATCATACCAAGCAACTATCTTTACTAATTGCTTATCATCTACCTCTACTATATTAGTTAGTAAGCCATCTACTAAACTACCACAAGTAATGCCAATTACATCACTAGAGACAATTGGATCTTCAGTATATTTAATAGTTTCAGTTTGATTAGATTTAAATAAATTATTTATTTCTTCTTTTGTTACCTTTTTCTTTAATTCCAAAGTTAAATCTATAACAGAACCATCTGTTACACCAACACGCATAGCAGTTCCATCTAATCTTCCGTTAAGTTCAGGAATTACAAGACCTATTGCACTAGCTGCACCAGTTGTTGTAGGAACAATATTTGCCGCTGCTGCTCTTCCTCTTCGTGACATAAAGCCTTTCTTATGTGCAACATCTAATGTTGATTGATCATTTGTATAAGCATGAACAGTTGTCATAAACCCTTTTATAACCCCATAATTATCACATAATAACTTCATTACTGGTGCAAGACAATTAGTAGTACAACTTGCTGCACTAATTATTTTTTCATTTCCAGTTAATGTTTCATGGTTAACATTATATACTATTGTTTTTAAATCTCCCTTAGCAGGAGCAGAAATAATTACTTTCTTAGCACCTGCTGTTATATGTGCCTCTGCCTTTTCTTTACTTGTGAAAAAGCCTGTGCATTCAAACACCAAATCAACGTCTAGTGCACCCCAAGGTAAGTTTACAGGATCTTTTTCAGCATAAATTCTTATCTTTCTATTACCTATAATTATATTTTCATCATCACTTGTAATTTCACCCGTTTTATATCTTCTATGAGAAGTATCATATTTAAGTAAATAAGCAAGCTCATCTGCATTAGTTAAATCATTTATTGCAACTACATTAAAATCTTTATCTTCCATCATAAGTCTAAAAACTAATCTACCTATCCTACCAAAACCATTTATTGCTACATTAATTGCCATATATCATTTTCCTTTCTTTATTATATTGTATCATTTGTTAATCTTTAAAACAACTTCCACCTATAAATTCTCTTATTATTGAATCAAACGGAACATTTTCACTAGGCATACTTAAAATAACTCTAAATAAATTAATTAATCTTATTGCCTCATCATAATTAGGATCATCTTCTAAAACAGAAAACAAAAGTGGTTCAGCATACGTTTTTAAAACACCTAACTCATAAGCTAAAGATGTATTAAATATAACATCAGCATCCTTCATATAAGGAATTATATTTTCATCTTCTTCTTTTCTTACATTTTGCCATAATTTAAGAGTCGTTTTAGCACTTGCTCCTCTTGTCATATTATCTCTTACTATTCTTCTTAATAATCTATTATCAAATGATTTAAAAATATTATGATTATCAATATTAAGTGGAGTTAAAGGACATATAAAAATTTTAAATTTATTCTTATCTGGTATCATTTCTGTTAATTGCTCATTAAAGGCATGTATACCTTCTATAACTAAAACACTATTATCCTCCATCTTAGTTGTTTTTTCACTATACTCTTTTTCACCTTTTATAAAATTATATTTAGGCATGTGAACCTCTTTTTTATTTAATAACCCTGATATTTTTTTATTAAATAAATTTGTATCTATTGCATCTATTTTTTCTTTTTCTGGTTCTCCATTTTCATCTAATACACGATCTTTTACATCTACATAAAAATCATCAACTGAAATTGGTATAGGATTTAATCCCTTGCTCTTTAAAAATAATGTTAGTTTTCTTGCAGTTGTAGTTTTACCAGATGATGATGGACCAGTAATTAAAACCACTTTTAAATCCTTTTCTTTACTTATTTTATCTGCAATATCAAAAAGTTCATTATTTGATATTGCTTCACTTACCCTTATTAAATCACCATAATTACCACTTGATATCATTTTATTAAGTTCAACAGAAGTATCTATTTTTAAACTTTCTAAATATTTATCATTTTTTTCTAGCGAATTTAATAGTTTTTCATTCTTAATTAATTTAACATTTTCAAAATTATCATAATTAGTTTTATCTGGTATCATAAGAACAAACTTATTATCTTTTAAGAATTTAACATTAAATTTATTTAATAGACTAGTGTTATTTGGTAATACACCATAAAAGAAATCTAAAGTGTCCGATAATTTATAAAGACTTATACTAGAATTACTAATGTATCTTAATGATTTTGCCTTATCAATTTGGTTTATTTTATTATAATATTCTATTGCATCTATTCTAGATACCATTATTTTAGTTATAGGTAAAGCATCATTTACAAGGTCTCTCATTTTCATTTTTATTTTTTCTATAGTAACTTCAGAAATTAAATTATTAGTAAGTATCTGTCCATATATACCATTATCTAAAGAGTGAAGAAATTTAACATCACAATTTAAAATTTCCCTTGCTGCTACACTAAATAAAAAGAAGATACCCTTTTCATATGAAACATATCCACTATGGGATGAAATATCACAAAAACTAATAGTACAATCTTTATTTAACTTAGTATCTAAACTAGTTACTCTATTATCTATCATAGAAACTAATATATCATATTTATAATCATCTTTATATTCTTTTGCAATTTCACTTATTAGTATTCCTTTTTCATATTCTTTTTCTTCGTTTTTATATTTAACTTTAATTAAAGACACTTTAAATCACCCTCTTATTTTATCCTAATAATATAATAACAAAAATATAGAAAAAAGTCACAATTTTTTAGGTAATATTTATTAACTTACTATACATAATATTACTAGGGTGATAAAAAAATGAATTTAATTCCAACAATTATTGAAAAAACAAATGCAGGTGAAAGAGCTTATGATATCTATTCTAGATTATTAAAAGATAGAATTATATTTATAAGTGGTGAAATTGATGATGATCTTGCAAATTGCGTAATAAGTCAATTATTATTCTTGGATTCAAAAAATCATGAGGATATTAATTTATATATAAATAGCCCTGGTGGGAATATAACTTCTGGAATGGCTATTTATGACACTATAAATTATATTAAAAGTGATGTATCAACAATATGTGTTGGTATGGCAGCTTCAATGGCATCTGTTCTACTTTCAAGTGGCAAAAAAGGCAAAAGATATATATTACCAAATGCTGAAGTTATGATTCATCAACCTCTAGGTGGAGTTAAAGGACAAGCAACAGAAATAAAAATAGTAGCAGATAGAATTATTTATCTAAGAAACAAATTAAATAAAATATTAGCTGAAAAAACTGGAAAAGATATAAAAGAAATTGAAAAAGATACAGAAAGAGACTATTATTTAAATGCTTCTGATGCTTTAGAATATGGTTTAGTTGATAAGATATTATAAAACGTAAGACAAAATAGAGTCTTACGTTTATTTTAATGCTTCAATTTGATTTTTAGTAATACCAGTTATTTTTATAATTACATCTATACTTACTTTGAAATATCTTTTATTAAAGTTTTTTCTTTTTTGCAAGTTTTTATAAATTGTTCGTAAAATTTAGACAAACAAACTTTGTATTAACTTTTTCTCTTATCTATAAACGTCTTAACACAATCAAACAAAAATAGTACCACAAAAATAATCGTTATAAAAGGTGGTATCTTTTTTATAATACCTTCTAACAAAGGATTTATAAAATATATAAAAACAACACTACTAAATCCCCAAACCAAAGTCATTTCTAACGATATATAATGACCTATATGAAATCTATGAGATGAATAATCCCAAAAAATCTCTCCAAATATTTTTTCTATTAAAACACCACCTAGTGCTTCTATACTAGATAAGACTATAGAAACAACAAAAAACACAATAATAGTTTCTACAAAACGGTTCATATGTAAGTTTTTAAATAAATATTCTGATATAAATAGTATTATAACTACTCCAATACCATAAACAGGAGTCCACCAACCATACAAAAAACCACTTTTATAATTAGTTTTAGTTATTATAGAAATTATTGTTTCAATTAAATGTCCTAAAATAGAATATATAAAAAAACAATTTAAATAATACATAATATCACCAATTATAGTATGCACTAATAAATTGTTTTTTATTCTATTTAATATTTAGTTTTTTTGATATTAAAAGTTTAATAATTCCAAGTAGTTCCTTCTTTAGTATCATTAAGAGTAATACCTTTATCTAATAATTCATCTCTTATTTTATCAGCGGTTAGAAAATCCTTATTTTTCTTTGCTTCTAATCTTAAATTTATTTGTTTTTCAACATATTTTATAAGTTCAGCATCTGCTTTTTCTAAATCTTCTTTTAATAAATCTAATGACAAAACTTTATCAAATGATTCTACTAATGCTTTTTTAGTTGCATCATTTAAAGAATCATCTTTTAATACATCATATAAAACAGTTAAACTACTAGACGTATTCATATCATCATTAATACAAGATATAAATTCTTTATTATATTTATTAAAATTATTTTCATCTACCATTCCATCATTAGTTAATGATAAAGTTTTTTGTTTCAATTTTTTATATGCTTTTTCTGCATTATCTAAATTTTCATAAGTAAATACGAGCTGTTTTCTATAATGTGATTGTAAACACATTAATCTATATGAAAGTGGGTTATAGCCTTTTTCTTTTAATAAAGATACAGTTAAAAAATCTCCACTACTTTTACTCATCTTACCATTTTTATCATTTAAGTGTTCACAGTGTACCCAGTAATTACACCATTTATGTCCTAAATATGCTTCACTTTGAGCTATTTCATTAGTGTGATGTGGAAATATATTATCAACACCACCACAATGAATATCTAGATATTCTCCGCAGTGTTTCATACTAATACATGAACACTCAATATGCCATCCTGGGTATCCTAAGCCCCAAGGTGATTCCCATTTAAGCTCCTGATCTTCAAATTTAGACTTAGTAAACCATAAAACAAAATCAGCTTGGTTACGTTTGTTAGAGTCACTTTCAACTCCTTCTCTTACGCCAACTACCATTTCATCTTCTTTATGATTTGTTAAAACATAATAATCATCAAGTTTTGATGTATCAAAATATACATTACCACCAGATACATATGCATATTCCTTATCTAATAAAACATTAATTAAATGAATATAATCATCTATAAGATTAGTTGCAGGTTCTATTGTTTCTGGCTTTTTAATGTTAAGCTTTTTAAAATCTTCAAAAAATGCTTCAGTATAAAATTTAGCAATATCTAAAACACTTTTATGTGCCTTTTTAGCACTTTTTACCATCTTATCTTCACCAGTATCAGAATCACTTGATAAGTGTCCTACATCAGTAATATTCATTACACGATTAACATTATAACCATTATAAATAAGTGTTTTTTCTAAAATATCTTCCATTATATAACTTCTAAGATTTCCTATATGTGCATAATGATAAACAGTAGGTCCGCAAGTATACATATTAACCTTTTTTTTATCATTTGGAATAAACTCTTCTACTTTTTTAGTAAGTGTATTATATAGTTTCAAATTTATCACTCCCTGCTTATTTAATTATACAATAAAAGCATAATAAAAGAAATATTTTTTAAATAAAATAATATCCTATATTTTAATAGTACCAAGTGTTATATTTACTTTGGTTTTATTTTCAAATACAGAATCTGTTATTTTTTTTAAAAACAAATCATCTAATATTAATTTTAAATTTGAAAAACCAGTATCATTTGATATCTTTTTATATATATACTCTATTATAGCTTCATCATAAGTAATTTTTATAGAAGAAAAACTATCTATTATTTTATTTATACTATTTTTTATTATTTTTTTTGTATTTTTTTCATCTGGTTTTGTTAAGCAAATACTAGTTGAAACTAATTTTTCCAGTTCACTATCTTTATTGTTATCACTTAATTTTGAATTAAATCCGACATTTTTATATTCATTTAAGTTATCATTTATAAAAACTAACATAGTATTATTAAAATCTATCAATTTAGATGAAGCATCTTCTATTTTTCCATTTTTTAATATTCTATAAAACAAATCTTTAAACTCAACACAACCTTTATCAAAATTATCTATTATAATAGCAGAATTCGGATTAGTTCTTATCTTTTCAAATATATTATTTTTATTATCATATCCTATATATCCTGCAGATGTGCCAATTAATTTGCTTATAAAATGATTATCTACATATAAAGATGCATCTATTTCTATTATATTTTTTTCATTTACTAACTTTTTTAGATAGCTTCTTGCTAAAAGTGTCTTTCCTGTTGATTTATCCCCTTTAATTAATACGGAGTAACATCTATTACTTTTTAGTAATTCTTTTTTCCTTAAGGAAGAAATTAAATTATCTATTTTATCATCTTGACCTATAATGATATCTTTTAAATATTGTTTTAAATCATAATAGAATTCTTTTCTTTTACTATCCATATTAAAGAAAGTTATATTTCCTTTTCTTTTAATTATTTCTATTATATCTTTTTTTGTTATTATTTTATTAGAAAGCTTTTTATTTTTAATTTTTTCATTTAAACTTTTTTCTTGCTTTGAAAGAGTATATGCATTTTTAAAATCATTATCTTTTAAAGCTTTTGTCTTAGCTTTTATTATATTCTTTAGTCTATTTCTATAGTTATCTATTAATTTATCATCTTTTGTCTTTGTAATTGAACAACTTGCACAAACTTCATCTAATATATCAATTGATCTATCAGGCTCATATCTATTACTTAAATATTTATTAGATAAAATTGCTATATCTTTTACTAAATCGTTAGGAACTTTTATATGATGATATTTTTCATATAATGGTTTTATTCCATATAATATTTTAATAACATTATCTAAAGAAGGTTCCTCTACTAATACACTTTGAAAACGTCTTGCAAGTGCTTCATCTGGTTCTATAAATTTTTTATATTCATCAAATGTTGTTGCTCCTATTATCCTAACACTTCCACGCGCTAAAGCTGGCTTAAATATATTTGAAGCATCAATTGCGCCTTCTGCACCACCTGCACCAACAATAGTATGAATTTCATCTAAAAATAAAATAATATCTGGATTCTCTTCTAATTCTTTAATAAGTATTTTCATTTTTTCTTCAAATTCACCACGATATTTAGTTCCTGATACTAAAGAAAATATATTAAGAGATATTATTTTTTTATCCTTTAAATACTCAGGAGCTTTTTTAAACGCTATAAGATTTGCAATTCCCTCTACAATTGCAGTTTTACCAACTCCAGCTGGCCCTATTAATATAGGATTATTTTTCTTTCTTCTAAGCAATATCTCTATCGTTTTTTGTATTTCTATATTTCTTCCTATAACTGGATCTAATTTTTTTTCTTTAGCTAATTTAGTAATATCTGTTCCAATTTCTTCTAACATTAACTTCTTTCTTTTTAAACCTTTAATTACTTTTTTATTTTTTAATTCAATATATATTTTATTAATATTTATATTTAGTGCATTTAAAATAGTACTTGCAACTCCGTCTGCTTCATCTAATATTGATAAAACAATCATTTCAATTGTCACATTTTTATTTTTTTCTTCCCTAGCTTCTATAACAGAATTTTCTAATGCTCTTTTTAAAAGTGGTGTATAAAGAGTATAATAGCTAGCTTTTGATCCAATCCCCACTAATGAAATTAACTTATTTTTAAATTTATTATAATTAAGTCCATATTTTTTAAAAAATGGAATCAATTTGCTTTCTTTTAAAACAGACAAAAATAAATGTTCACTACCAATATATGGATGGTTTAATTCTTCCTTTTCTCTTTGAGCTTGCTTTAATATGTGTCTTACTTCCTCACTAAAGTTAACAAACATAAGTATTCTCCCTTCTTTTAATTCTATGTTTATTATGAGGAAAGTATTTTATTTTGATACAAAAAAAAGACCTATTTGGTCTTTTATACTAATGCATATATTACTATAGTAGCAACTATTATTATTACAAATAATATTAATAGTAATTTCCAAATAAACTTAAACCACTTATTATATGGAATATCTAAATAATATAATCCAATTATTAATCCTACTGAAGTTGGTGCAATAATCATAACTAAGTTATAAATACTTTGAATTATAAATGCTATAACACCATAGTACTGACTATTTGATGCTGATAAAGTTAATAATTTTCCAACAGTTGATATTAAGTAGTAAAAATCACTTGTTAATACACTCGATATCATAGTTGCAAATATTGTTTCAGCAATATTAAATCCTTTAAATATGCTTAATATTTTATTAGCTATTGTAATAGAAATTCCACTTGTTATCATAGTTACTAACACAACACTAATTAACATTGCAGTTATAGCAACAGGTAATATTTTTTTAATATTTTCATTTATACCTTTAATAAAATCATCTATCTTAACATTATTAATAATTGCAATTAAAAGAGTTAAAATAAATAACAATATTGAAACATCACTCATAGTCCAAGAACCAAATACTGCAATTGAACCTGTTGTTGAACCAGTTGACTCACTAACTATTAAAGGAGAACCAATTATGTTATTAAAAATTGCATAATTACCAATTTTTAAGTTTGATAACCAAGAATTAAATTCTGTAAATACTGTACAATTTTTGAATAATGATTCATATGGAATTATAGAAGCTATTATAAATAATGCAAATATAACAACAGAAACTATAAATGCTACTTTATTTCTTCTTTCACTAGTTACTTCTATTTTTCCGGTTTTATCAGCTTTTTCAGTTAATACTGTAATAAATTCAGCTACTGATAATATTGCTGGAATTAAAGTCCAACAAAATAAAATAGATAAAATACCTTTTTTTATTTGACCAGCATAAAATTTATTTATACCAATACTTCCAAATAATATTGTTAATACTGCATATAATGTTTTATTAACCTTCTTTGCTTTGCTTTTTGTAGCAACTTTTTTTGTTTTAGTATTTTTTAATTCTTCTTTTGTTTCCTTTTCTTTAGAAGCTTTCTTTTGTTTTTTAGAAGAATTTTTAGGTGCGATTAATATAGTTAAAATAGAAATTGATACTACAAATATTATTATTTTAACTAATAATAAAGTATTTATTTTTAGACTAAATGCTGAAAACAAAGTACTATTATAAATACTACACATTGAACCTATTAAAGCCGCAACTAAAGTAGATGCAAGTATTACTTTTTTATCAATTGATAATTCCTTCATTACTTTGTATATAAATGGTACAAAAGCAATTAAAACTAGAAATTCATTAATAAATAATGATAAAATTCCAAATACTAAAGTTACTATTATAACAAATGTTCTTTCCTTTCCCTTAAATACTTTAGAGACATTACTAACAAAGTCATTATATAAACTTATCTTATCTAAAACAGCATAAAAACATGCAACAGCTATTAAAAATACTGCAATATTATTAAAATAAGATATTGAAATATTAAGATTTGTTAAAAGTCCCCATACTCCAAGTCCAGCAATTGTATTAGTAGTAACCTTTCCACTATAGTCTACATAAGAACCTGGTATTACTAATGTAAGAATCCAAGTTATGAAAACCATAATTGCTAAAACTTTTAAAAGATTATACTTTTTCATAATATACCTCCCATAAAATATTTTATTTCTTTTTTTGGTCAAAATTATGACATACGCACCATATCATAACCTTGTCCTACGATTTAATTATATCATATTTTAAGAAAGTTTTTCCATATATTCTGTTATTGTATTTATAAATTCTTCTTTTGTTTTAATTTTATATAGTATTTTTTTTATATTTACCCCACCAGGTAGACCTTTTAAATACCAAGAAGCATGAGTACGCATTTCAAGAGTTGCTACTTTCTCGGGTTTTATTTTAAGCAAGTAATTAAAATGTTTTAAACAAGTTTCCATTTTTTCTAGCGGACTTTGATCTTTAATTAACACACCATCTTCTAAATATCTTACTATTTGTTTTATTAAATATGGATTACCAAGAGTTCCCCTTCCTATCATTACAGCATCACATCCAGTTTCATCTATCATTTTCTTAGCATCTTCAGCGGATAAAATATCACCATTACCAATTACCGGAATATTAACTGCTTCTTTTACTTCCTTTATTATATTCCAATTTGCTTTGCCACTATAACCCTGGGAGCGTGTTCTAGGATGCACTGCAATTGCACTAGCTCCGGCTTTCTCACAAGTTTTAGCAACCAAAACAGCATTAATACTATTTTTATCCCAACCACTTCTTATTTTAACAGTTATTGGCACATTTACCGCTTCTTTTACAGCTTTTACTATTTCATATATTTTATCAGGGTCCTTTAAAAGAGCAGAACCCGCTTGTGATTTAACTGCTACCTTAGGTACGGGGCATCCCATATTTATATCTATAATATCAGGATGCATACTTTCTTCTATTATTTTTGCAGCCTCAACAAAGCTTTCTTTATCACTACCAAATATCTGCTGACTAATAGGTCTTTCATCCTCCGTCATATAAAGCATTTCCTTAGTTTTTTCATTATTATAGACAAGAGCCTTATCACTTACCATTTCAGCATATAAAAGACCTGCTCCCATTTCTTTTATTATTCTTCTAAACGCACTATTACAAACACCTGCCATAGGTGCTAAAACGACTTTATTTTTTATTTCTACATTTCCTATTTTAAACATTAAATCACTCCAAACTGAAACCATTATATAATAAAAAGAAACTAATTAAAAGTTTCTTTTCTTAGATATTACTTTAGAATATCCCTTTGTATTAGGTTTGATTTTCATTCTATCTTTAGTTTTTGTTATTTCAATTAAATAATTATATGTATTAACATCTTTTTTTTGTTTCATAAGTAACATCAATAATTGCATTTCTGTCATTTTAGATTTTTCCTTTCATAATTAATGAAATGCATTGTATCATAATTTTTTACAAAATTAAATAAAAACGACAAAATATGACATTTTAATACATATAAAAAGATAGCCTTTTTGATATGAACCCCGTTTCTTGGACATAGAAACGAGGTTTTTGTATGGCAAAATTA
>OIYG01000376.1_pt1 | contig 45351 bp, 38 predicted proteins | sample 1587861 | NCBI WGS metagenome assembly OIYG01 (sample SAMN03283272) | human gut metagenome | biome: human-associated habitat; material: feces | host: Homo sapiens | place: Peru | collected 2012
ATGAAATCAGAAATAGGAAAACCAAAATTTGAATATAAATCATTTGCAGTTGATAAAGAAATATATAATGAAATAGAATTAAACTTTAAACAAAGAATGTATCAAGACGTACAAGCTCAAAACAAAGAGGTAAGAGATGCAAATATAGAGAAAATTTCAGAAGATATACTAAATTATTTTATAGAAAAAAATGGAGAAGAATTTGCACAAGAAAAGCAAACAGACATAGCAGAAAGCATACATGATTTAGAAAAAGCATGTGTAAGAGAAATGATTTTAGAAGAACATAAACGCCCAGATGGAAGAAAAATAGATGAAATTAGACCTCTTTCTTGTGAAGTAGGTGTATTGCCTAGAGTTCATGGTAGTGCAATATTTACAAGAGGTCAAACACAGGTAATGTCAATTGTAACATTAGGAATGAAAAGCGAAGAACAAATACTAGATGGATTAGATGAAGAGGATTCAAAAAGATATATGCATCAATACAATTTCCCATCATACAGTGTAGGAGAGGCTAGACCTTCAAGAGGACCAGGAAGAAGAGAAATTGGACATGGAGCGTTGGCAGAAAAAGCACTAGTTCCGGTAATCCCTTCAGAAGATGAATTTCCATATTCAATAAGAGTTGTTTCAGAAGTTTTATCTTCAAATGGTTCAACGTCACAAGCAAGCATATGTGGAAGCACGCTAGCTTTGATGGACGCAGGAGTACCAATTAGAAAACCAGTAGCTGGAATTTCAACAGGACTTGTTACAGACAAAAATAATCCAGAAAGATATATAATGCTTACAGACATACAAGGAATAGAAGATTTCTTTGGAGATATGGACTTTAAGGTTGGTGGAACAAAAGATGGAATTACTGCGATACAAGTTGACATTAAAATTGATGGATTAACATATGATATAATAGAGCAAGCATTTGAAAGAACAAAAATCGCAAGAGATTATATATTAGACGAAATTATGGCACCGGTAATAGAAAAACCAAGAGATGAAATATCTAAATACGCACCAAGAATTTTGACAGCGACAATAAGCACAGACAAAATAAAAGATGTTATAGGACCTGGTGGAAAAATGATTAACAAAATTATAGATGCAACAGGCGTAAAAATAGACATATCAGATGATGGAAAAGTTTGCATATATTCTACAGACACAGACAGTGGAAAAAAGGCTATGAAAATGATAATGGACATAGCAAGAGAAATAGAAGTTGGCGAAATATATGATGGAACAGTTACAAGAATAATGAACTTTGGCGCATTTGTGGATATTGGAGGAGGAAAAGAAGGATTACTTCATATATCAAAAATATCTAGTAAAAGAGTGGAAAAGGTAGAAGATGTATTAAATGTTGGAGACGAAGTAACAGTAAAAGTAACAGAAATAGATAATCAAGGCAGAATTAATTTAAGTATGAAAGACTTAGAAGTAAATCATAAAGAAGATGCTGAATAAAAATATTATATTAGAAATTATCAATATTATAAAATATGGTTGCAAAAATAAAAAGAGAATAGTATAATGAAAAAAGTAAAATAAAAAAAGTAAAATAAAAAAGCAAAAAGGAGAAAAAAATGGAATACTTATATATTTTACAACAAGCATTGGTTTGGATAATAACAATATTTTGGATTTATCAAATGGCAATTAGTATTTGTTCGTTAATTAAATTAAAAGATAAACCATTTATAATTAATAAAAATCATAAATTCATGGCAATTATACCTGCACATAACGAAGAAGCAGTTGTTGCAGATTTAATAGAAAGTTTGAAAAAACAAGATTATCCAAAAGAACTATATGACATTTATGTAATTGCAGATAACTGTACAGATAAAACTGCAGAGGTAGCGAAACAGGCCGGTGCTATTGTATACCAAAGATTTGATGAAACTAAAAAAACAAAAGGATTTGCGTTAAATTGGTTTTTGAAGCAAAAAATAGAAGAAGATGCAAATTATGATGCATTTTGCATATTTGATGCGGACAATATAGTTGATGTAAATTTCTTGAAAAATATGAATAAAAAACTGTGCCAAGGAGAAGATGTTGTTCAAGGATATAGAGATATTAAAAATCCTACAGATAACTGGATTACAGCAGGATATGCAATATTCTATTGGACAATGAACAGAATGTATCATTTGGCAAGATATAACTTAGGATTATCGCCATTAATAAATGGTACAGGATTTATGGTAAGATTTGATGTGATTAAACCAGAAGGTTGGGTTACAAAGACACTTACAGAGGACATAGAGTTTTCATTGAAAAGAATAATAAAAGGAAAAAGGTTAGGTTGGGCAGTGGATGCCAAAGTGTATGATGAGCAACCATTAGGATTTAAACAATCTTGGAAGCAAAGAACAAGATGGACAGTAGGGCATATACAATGTATAAAAGAATATACTAAGCCATTAGCTATTGCTACAAAAGAGAACAAGACATTAATGAATTTAGATGGTTTATTGTATATAATAGGAAGTATACCAATGTTTATATTAACATTGATATTACTAGCATTAAACTTTTTAATTTATGTTGGCAATGGAATGAGTGGACTTGACCTATTTATGAACTGTGTAAGATATTTTGTTCCAACATTTTTATTACCAATAGGAACAGCAATGTTAATTATGCTATTGGATAAAAGACCTATAAAACCAATGCTAAGAGGATTAGTATGTTATCCGTTATTTTTAGGCTCTTGGTTACTAATAAACTTTAAATGTTTATTTAAGAGAGACACAACATGGGATAAAATAGAACACGTTAGAAGCATAAAAATTAACGAGGTTTCAAACGAAAAAACAGTATCTTAAAATATATTAAAAGGGAGTAGCTTATAAACTACTAATCAACATCCGATTTTATCTGGTTAGTAACCTTTTAGGTAAGCAAGACTTTTAAAGAAGTTTTATAAATTTCTTTAAAAGTTTTTTAATTATATATACCAAAATTCAAATAAATATGATAGTATTTAGCAAAGGAGAGAATTATAATATGAAAGAAAATTGGTTTAACAAAACAGTAACAGAAACATTAGAAAGCTTAACAACAAATGCAAATGAAGGATTAAAATCAGAAGAAATTGAAGAAAGAAGAAAAAAGTATGGTTTTAACGAATTAAAAGCAAAAAAGAAAAAGACTATATTGGTAAAATTTTTAGAGCAATTTAAAGATTTTATGATTATTATTCTAATTATAGCAGCAATAGTGTCAGGTGTAATAGGATATCTACAAAATGAGGGTATAACAGATTCAATAATTATATTAATTGTAGTTATTATAAATGCAATAATAGGAGTAGCGCAAGAAAGTAAAGCAGAAAAGTCTTTAGAGGCTTTACAAAAATTGAGTTCACATGTTGCAAAAGTAATTCGTGATGGTAAATTAGTTGTAATGCCATCTAAAGAATTAGTGCCAGGAGATATAGTAATTATAGAAACAGGAGATTATGTACCAGCAGACTTGAGAATAATAGAAGCAACAAATTTAAAAGCTCAAGAAGCGTCATTAACAGGAGAATCGGTTCCAGTTGAAAAAAATACTGAAGCCATATCAGATGAAAAAATTGGAATAGGTGATAGAACAAATATGTTATTTTCCTCTTCCTTAATAACGTATGGAAGGGGAAAAGGCATTGTTGTTGAAACAGGAATGAATACAGAAGTTGGTAAAATTGCTAATATTATAAATAGCACAGATGAAACAGAAACACCTTTACAAGAAAAATTGAATAAACTGGGCAAAACATTGGGCGTAGGAGCGCTTGTGATATGTGCAGTAATATTTGTAATAGGATTACTATATGGAAAAAATCCTTTAGATATGTTTATGACAGCAGTAAGTTTAGCAGTAGCTGCAATACCAGAAGGATTAGCAGCTGTTTCAACAATTGTGTTGGCTATAGGAGTACAAAGGATGGTTAAAAAGCATGCTATTGTTAAAAAATTACCAGCAGTAGAAACTTTAGGAAGTGCAACTGTAATATGTTCCGATAAAACAGGTACATTAACTCAAAACAAAATGACAGTACAAAGAATATTTTATAATAATAAATTATTAGACATAAATAAAATTGATTTGAAACAAGAGGACGAAACATTAGAAAGATTAGTACATATTAGTATGTTATGTAATGATACAAAAATAAGCACAGATAATCAGCTTACAGGAGATCCAACAGAAACAGCGCTAGTTGATATGGGATTTAAATTGGATTTTGAACCTTCATTGTTTGAACAAATGCCTAGATTAAAAGAGATTCCATTTGATTCAGATAGAAAATTGATGACAACAGTAAATAAAGTTGGAGAAAAGTATGTTGTTTGTACTAAGGGTGGAGTAGATGAATTATTAAATAGATGTACAAAATATATATTAAATGATGAGATTAAAACAGATTTAGAAGAATACAAAAAAACAATATCAGAAAATAATGAAGAAATGGCTAAAAATGCTTTAAGGGTTTTAGCAATGGGATACAAAGAATTAAATCATGAGCCAACAGAAGAAGACATGGCAAGCTTGGAAAATGACTTAATATATATAGGTATGGTTGGAATGATAGATCCTCCAAGAGAAGAAGTAAAACTTGCAGTACATAAATGTAAAACAGCGGGAATAAAAACAGTTATGATAACAGGAGACCATAAAATAACAGCAATTGCAATAGCAAAAGCTTTAGGGATATTAGAAAATGAGAGTGAAGCATTAACAGGCAGTGAATTAGAAGAAATGACAGATGAGGAGTTAACAAAAAATATTAGAAAATATAGTGTATATGCAAGAGTATCTCCAGAACATAAGGTAAGAATTGTAAAAGCATGGCAGGCAAATGGAGAAATAGTGGCTATGACGGGAGATGGCGTTAATGATGCACCAGCACTAAAAACAGCAGATATAGGTTGCGCTATGGGAATAGTTGGTACAGATGTGGCGAAAGAAGCAGCAGATGTTATACTAACAGATGATAATTTTGCTACAATAGTTTCAGCGGTAGAAGAAGGTAGAAGAATATATGATAATATATTAAAAGCAATACAATTTTTATTATCAAGCAATGTTGGAGAGATAATAGTTCTGTTTGTAGCAATATTGATAACTCCATTATTGAGCAAAATATTCGGAATTGATATACACCTAATAGAGCCACTATTACCAATACATATATTATGGATAAATCTAGTGACAGATTCTTTACCAGCATTAGCGTTAGCTGTGGATCCAGCTGAAAAAGATGTTATGGAAAGGAAACCAACAAAACCTAAAAAGGGTATATTTACAAATGGTATGTCTTGGAGAATAATATATCAAGGTGTAATGATTGGACTATTAACACTTGCTGCATTTATAATAGGGTTAGGTACAAAAGATGTGCCAATAATAGAAGGACTAACAGAACAAGAGGTAAGAGTGGAAATTGGGCAAACAATGGCATTTATTGTTTTAGCATTGTCTGAATTAACTCATGTATTTAATATTAGAAATAATAAAAAATCAATATTTAAAACAAATATATTCAACAATTCTAAATTAATTTTAGCAATATTGACATCATCAGCGTTAATGTTTGTTATACTATTAATACCAAGTTTAAGAAGCATATTTAGTATACCAGTACTACCAATAGGAAACATAGTAGAAATTGTAATATTAGTACTAATGCCAATAGTTATAGTAGAAATATTTAAATTGTTTAAAATAAATACTATTGGGGAAGAATAAAAATTATAAATTTCTTAATATGCAAAGGAATGATATTTATGTATGATGTAATAATAATAGGGAGTGGACCTGCAGGAATTTCGGCTGCATTATATACTCAAAGAGGTGGTTTAAAAACACTGATAATATCAAAAGGAAGTAGCTCGCTAGAAAAAGCACATAAGATACAGAACTACTATGGACTTGTGGAAGAAATATCTGGAAAAGAATTATATAAAATAGGAATAGAACAGGCAAAAAGAATAGGTGTAGAAATAATAGAAGACGAAGTAGTACAAATAAGTAATGAAAAAAATTTTAAAGTTACAACAATAAATGCAGAATATGATGCGACAAATGTAATTTTAGCAACAGGAATAAACAGAAAAGAATCTACAATAAAAGGAATAAAAGAATATGAGGGAAAAGGCATAAGTTATTGTGCAGTGTGTGACGCATTTTTCTTTAGGGGTAAAGATGTTGCAGTTATAGGAGATGGAAATTATGCAGTTCATGAAGCGGAAATATTAAAACCAATTGCTAAATCTGTTAGAATAATAACAAATGGAAAAAGTATGGTACAAAACAGAAACATAGATGTGGAAACAATAAAAGACAGTGTAAAAGAAGTTAAAGGCAAAGATATATTAGAAGAAATTGAATTTGCAAATGGAAAGACGATAAAAATAGATGGTGTATTTGTAGCAGAAGGAATTGCCACTAGTACAGATTTAGCAAAAAGAATAGGAGCGTTAGTAGAGGGTAATAATATAAAAATAAACGAAAATATGGAGACATCAGTAAGAGGCCTATATGCTTGTGGTGATTGTACAGGTGGCATACTTCAAATAAGTAAAGCTGTATATGAAGGTGCTAAGGCAGGTTTAGAAATAATTAAAAAGGAGGACAAAAATGTTAGTAATTGAATTAAACAAAGAAAATTTTGAAAAAGAGGTAAATAATTCCCCAATGCCGGTGTTAATAGACTTTTGGGCAAGTTGGTGTGGACCATGTAAAATGATGAGTCCAGTAATTGATGAAATTGCAAATGAAACACAGGAAACATTAAAAGTATGTAAAGTAAATGTAGATGATGAATTAGAACTAGCAAGAAAATTCAATATAATGAGTATACCAACTTTTGTAGCTATAAAAGAAGGCAAAGTAATAGGGACAACTGTAGGAGTACAAACAAAACAACAAATATTAGACCTATTAAAATAATAGAAATAACAGCCATCAGCGAGCAAATATTAATGTGTTAAAAATAAAGGGCGATATAAATCGCCCAAAATAAAAAAATTTATAATAGGTATTGACAAAATCAATTAGAATGTGCTAATATTAATAAGTGTTAATAAGTAGTAAACACTTGCGGATGTGGCGGAACTGGTAGACGCGCTGGTCTTAGGAACCAGTGCCAACGGCGTGGAGGTTCGAGTCCTCTCATCCGCACCAAAAAAGATTAGCAAAAGCTAATCTTTTTTTGTTACTATAATAAAATTTTGTATTTTTTACTAATTTTGTTCATATTCATAACTTGAACACATTGATTCATCACATTGCTTTGTGTCACAATTTGTTGTTGGTGATACAACTATTTGTCTTAATTTACATATTTGTTCATCGTAGTCGTTATACTTACAGCTTTCTACTGTACAATTAATTTTTTGTTTGTTATCCATAATAAAACCTCCTAAAAAAAAAATCTATTTTTATTATGCACGGTTTTATTTTTATAATACAATTATTTTTTATCTTCTATTTGCTTTGTTTCTCTATTTTCTACTTGATTTTGCTTACAACATTCTGAATCTTTAAAACTTAAATACCAACTCATTCCATTTTTGTCATTTTTTACATTTTGAGCTCTTTCTTCTAAACCGCAAAATGTGTTTGGCATTGGATTTATAATAGGTCCTCCCATAGTCCAGTTTGCAGGAGTTGCACCTTTACATTCACTTGCTAATTGCAGTGCTTCTAATGCTCTTAATATTTCTGGAATACATCTTCCTACATTTAATGGATAGATTAGAATTAATCTTATTATTCCATGTGGATCTATAATATATACATTTCTAACAGTTTCTGTATTACTAACATCACTAGAAATCATTCCATATTTTCTTGCTATCATTCCATTTCTATCTGCTACAATAGGAAATGGTATTTTTATTCCTGTTCTCATATAAATATCATACATCCAAGCTAAATGTGATGGATTCGAGTCTACACTCAAACCTAATAAACATGCATTTCTTTCTTCAAAATATTGGTTAGCTCTTGAAAAAGCAATCATTTCAGTTGTGCATACGGGGGTAAAATCTCCTGGGTGTGAAAAAAATATTAACCATTTTCCTCTATAATCACTTAAGCAAACCTTTCCATATGTAGTATCAGCTTCAAAATCTGGAGCTTGCATTCCTATTCTTACATTACCATTCATCATTAATTCATAATCCATAAAATAAACTCCTTTCATATTTGTTTTATAATATGAAAAGAGTTGTATTTTTGTTAATTTAATATGATTTTTAGATGTCTTATTCCATCTCTTATTGGATTTAAATGTGGCTTTTTATCTCTCTTGTCTTTGTAAAAATTTATTGGCACTTCTGTTATTTTCAGATTGTTTATTCCTGCTTTTATTATCATTTCACTTGCATATTCCATACCTTTACAAGTACAATTTAATGCTAATATTTTTTCTTTATTATATCCTCTTAATCCACAATTTACATCTCCTATATTTATTTTATATTTTTTTCTTACTAAAAATGTTAATATTGGTGTTCCTAAATATCTATGCAAAAAAGGCATTGCTCCATTTTCCATTTTTCCTTTTAATCTATTTCCCATTACTAAATCATTACCATCTTTTAGTTTTGTTATAAAATCTGATAATTCTAAAAAGTTATAACTGTCATCAGCATCTCCCATTATTATATACTTGCCATTCGCTTCTTTTGTTCCTTCAATCAATGCTGATCCATATCCTCTTTTGGGTACATCAATTGTCCTTGCTCCTAATTTTTCTGAAATTGCTTTTGTTGAATCTGTACTCATATTATTAGCTATTAAAATTTCTGCATTTAAGTTATTTTCTTTTATAAATTTTTGCGCTTTTTCTATACATATTCCAATTGTTTTTTCTTCATTTAATGCTGGAATTAATATTGTTAATTCTATTTCTTTCATTTATTCTTTTTCCTTTATTTTTTCTATATCTCGTTTTATTGTATAAATTATAATAAATATAATTGCTATTATACTTGGTAATTGTGCTCTGTAGGTAAAAAAGCTATGGTAATAAGAATGATTTCCCATTATAATATATCTAACATATGGAATTATTGCAATTAATAATAACAATCCTCTTATTTTTATATTGTCCTTTTTATAATTTAAGTCTTTTTTCTTTAAATATACTATCAATTTCATTATTGTTAATATCAACAAAGTTACTACAAATGCAGAAGTTAAAACTATCCATGTCTTATTTTTATTTGTAAGTAGTCTCAATGGCCAAACTTTTGAAATATTTTGTAATAATATATCTTTTGTTTTTATTCTTCCTGCTGATTCATTTATTGTTTTTAATTTCTGCAAAATATTATTGCTTGAATTCTGTATATCACTCATTTCATTCTGAATGGCATTAGGTAAATTTAATCTCAATAGCGCATTATCTTTTACATATGAAAATGCATTTATTTTCAATATTATTGATGCCAATACCCATTTAGTTAACCACATTAATGCATATGATATAAACCATAGACTGCAAGAAATTACAATAAATTTAATCCCTTCTTTAAAGTTTTTTATTCTATTATCTTTATATCTTACTAATAATGTTAATAATACTGGTATTAATATAGTTAATGTTTCTGTTGACAAAAAATCAAAATAACATGTTAGTATTCCAGTTATAAAGTACATAAGATATAGTTTGCTGTTTCCCATTTTCTCTATTAATAATGAAATTATTGAAACAATCAAAGCAATTAATACTGTCCATGTATATTCAAAACATGTTGGTGCCATATAAAAACTTAATATAGTGCCTGCAATCATTAAAACTATTGCTAATGTCTTATATTTTTTAAATAATATTACTACTAATATCACTACTAAAATCCAAAATATAACTTTCATTATTATATATATTTGATTTACATTGAATATTACAGTTAATGGTCTTAATATTGATAATGACCCATGCCAATATCTTATATATTGTTCATTAGACTCAAAATTTTTATCCATCATATCAACGAAATCTCCATTTGAGTCATATGTACGTTCTTTATAATATCTTGCCTCCATAATTGACTCTGCTGGTTTATTAGTATCTATACAATTCATTATATTAAACAACATCGAATCAGCATAGTAATGTATCATCTTATAGTTTTTTCTTCTATTTTCGATTCCGTCTAAATCTCTATAATACTCTGCATTTTCTTTTAAATTACCATATATTTTTTCTTTTGGTATTTTTGATGTTAATACTAAAGCTCCAAATAATACAATAACTACTAAAATGTATATTAATGTATACTTTAATATATTTTTCATTATCTATTCCTCTTAAATTATTTTATATTTTATAGCATTTTATTCTAAATATCTCAAACTACTATTTGATTATCTGTTTTTTATTAAAATCACTTTTAATATAGTCAACACTATTAATTATAATAAATAATGTTGCTATTATACTTGGTAATTGTGCTCTATATGTAAAAAAACAGTGATAATAAGCATGGTTTGCCATTACAAGATATCTAACATATGGTATTATTCCAATCATTAATAACAATAAATTTAAATATGCATATTTATCAATATATAACTTTTTTTCTATTATCATTTTTTTTATTATAGGTAAAAAAGCAATAAGTAATATTAGTATTGCAAATATATACATTACTTTAAAATTAATTATATTAATCAAGCCACTAATATTTCTAACATTATATAGAATAGTAGTTTTATAATCACTTTTAGGTATCTGTATATCATTAATCATGTTCATTCTAAGCAGTGCATTATTCTTCACATAATCAAAAGCATTCACTTTTAATATTATTGAAGCTAATATCCATTTTGTTACCCACATCATTGCATATGATACAAACCATAAAGCACATGATATTATTATAAATTTAAACTCTTTCTTAAAATTTTTTATTCTTTTTTCTTTATATCTTACTAATAATGTCAAGATAACCGGTACTAATATTGTTAATGTTTCTGTAGTTAAAAAATCTAAGTAGCATGTTACCATCCCTGTTATAAAATAAAGTAAATATAATTTTTTGTTTCCTTTGTCTTCTATTAACAGTGAAATAATAGAAACAACTAACATTATAAATATAGTCCAAATATATTCTATGCAATTTGGGGTTATTCCAATTCTTATCATAATACTAGCTATAAAAAATACTACTGCTAATAACTTATATCTTTTAAAAATTATAACTATTAAAGTTATAAATAATGCCCAAAAAATAATATTATTTAACACATATATTTGCTCTATATTTAGTAGCAACATTAATGGTCGTAATATTGCCATAGAACCATGCCAATATCTTATATATTGCTCATTTGAATTTAAATCTTGATCTACTACTTTTATAAAATCTTCATTTGAGTCATATGGGCAATTATCATAAAACCTTGCTTCCATTGTAGTTTTTATTGGATGGTTTGAATCTATATAATACATTATATTAAGCAGTTTAGAGTCTGCTGCATAATGTAATTCTTTGTATCCCTTATCTAAACCATATTTTTTTATTCCAGGTACACCTCTATAATAATTAGCTGATGACTTTAAATTATTATAGATTAGTTTTCTTGGAATTTTAGAGCTAAGTATTAATAAAGAAAATAATATTAAAAATGTTAAAAAATATATACATATATATTTTAGTATTTTTTTCATACATTTCTCCTAAAAATCATACAATACCACTAATTGTGGTATTGTATGATAATGTTATTTGTTTATTGTTATATATGTTGAATTACCTGTTTGTCTAATTTTTTCCAACACATCTGCTTGGCATTGTCCTCTTAATATAACTTTTTTATTAGCATTACCAACATTTTGAAGCATTAAAGTATATTTAGTAGGCGTTGAGTTTATTGTAATTTCACCTGATAAATTTACACACTTCTGAAGCATATTCTCCATATTAGTAACTGTTGTTGGTATTTCCGGAGCCACTTCCAAAGATGTACATCCATAAAACATTGCACTACAATTCGTTACTCCTTCTGGTATCTTAGGTGAAACTTTTAAATTAGTGCATAAACTAAACATATTAGTGCAATTGGTTACTGTTGTTGGAATTTCTGGAGCAATTTTTAGTTTTTCACTATTAAACATTTTTGTTGCCTCTGTAACTTCATATATCTTACCATTTGAATATATTATTTGTGGTATTGTTCCAGTAATCTTACCTTGTGAATTATATATTCCTTTATATGCTGGTGTTCCTGCAGCAGATCCTCCACCATCACCTAATCTGACTGTTCCTAATGAATTTAGAGTATACATCCATGAATCTAGATTAACAACTTTTCCATCTGTACCAATTCCTATATCTTGATTGTTTATTGTATTTTGACCAGCTCCTGCTGCTCCTTCCAAATATTTATCAGTATTTGTTTTTAGATTTGCTTTTATAGTTTCAAAGTTTATGCTTTCATCATCATTTTTAGGTATTTCTATATCTGCACTAGAATTTAATGGACCTAATATTGTTCCATCTACTAATAATTTGTATATACTTCCAGAACTATTAAATTTAATTATAACTCTACTAGATATATTCCCACTTATAATTGTTTCTTCTATTTCTGGAATCGAAATGTTTAGCTCTGTTCTAGTATTATCATTATTTATCACTGTTATTTTAGTAATTCTACCATTTTCACTATTAACTGTTAATAAATATTCTATATTATTATATGTTATTGCAAATACACCATTATTTTCATCCATGTTTGGGCTATTCAAATCTATTATAGCACTTATCCCTTTAAATTTGATTACAGTATCATCTTCTGACATGTTTTCGTAGTCAATTAAATCATCTAAATAAAAGCCATAAAAATAATCTACTACTGTTAAATAATCTTTATTAGTCACATTTTTTCTTTTTCCCATTAAAGTTTCATATGCTTTTTTTATTTTTTCTTTTTCAGTAGATGTATCAGCAGTTATTGTTCCATCTTCATTTAATGGATAATAGTTACCTGTAGCTTTGAATTTAACAGGCCATATTCCATTATTCAAATCACCAACATATGCTCCATCTATCGTTGGATTCTCTACATTTTTACCATTTGCTTTGTCTATTTTGTATGCTGCATATCCTGTTTGAATTGCTTCTTTTTCAGTAGCAATCGTATGTATATCTTTTGCTTCTTTTGCTTTATTTATTAAGCCATTTTCGCCTACTGCAATTCTAATACTTACCATTGCTAGGATTAACAAAACTATTATAGTTATTACAAGAGCTACAAGGGTAATTCCTTTGTTATTTTTTAATTTTTGTTTCATTTGTTTTTTCTCCTTTTCTTTTGATTACATTCATTATTGAAAACATTTTTTAACTATAGATATTCTATATCATCACCATATGTTTGTCAATTTATTTTTCTGTAATATATTCATTTTTTGAAAATGCTATTATTGATTCAAATATTGGATTTAATAGCCATACTCCTATTCCAAATCCAACTCCATGTCCAAATGACATTGCAAGTTCAAATTTCATCATTATTTTATATATTAGGTATATTATCCAACCAATTACTGGCAATAATAAAAATAATACTATCCATGGGCTATATCCACATATTTTAAATAATATAGCATCACGGTATATTGGTATAAATGTTGCTATAAAGTGTTGTCCTGCTTTTTTATAAATTATTCCCCTTATAATTATTTTATAACACACATATATTCCTAATATTATTAAAATATTTTTTACTATATAACTTGATAAAATTATTTTCATACCAGATGCCATCGTTTTATTTAAATCTTTTTGTGAATTTAACATTGCACTTTCTATACTTTCACCTTTTTGTACTCTTTTTATTAAACTTTTTATATCTGTGCCTTTTAGTATCTCTTTTATTTTATCGTCATCCGTAGTTTTTATGAATTCTGCACCTTTTTCTATTGTCTCCGAACTTACACCTTGTTCTTCCAATTTTTCCTTATTTTCTTTTATCATATTAGAAAGTTCTTCTTTATCGTAATTTTCTATTGCTTCATTATAAATGCTTTCTAGTTCTTCGTCTGATATATTATCTACGTCTATATTTTTATACTTTGATAATATTTTTTCCATTTTTGTTGTGTTTGTTTTTGCTTGTACTGTCATAGAAACAACAAGCATTAGTATTGTTAACATTAATGTTATTTTCAATATTTTTTTCATATTATTTTCTCCTTTTTATTATAGCAAGTATATCATTGTTTAAGTTATAATTCAATATATAAATAGTAAAAGCCAGCTACCTTTTAAGTAGCTGGCTCCCCCCTTTTAGTGCTTGCTATATGGCTGCTTCTTGCACTAAGCAGAAAGAAGGGAAAAAAGCATTTCAATATTTGTAATATTTTATTGGAGGAGGTCTCGCGTCACATTGTATGTTATTACAAATATTAGGGGCAAAACAGGTATTCTATATTAGAACTTTTGCTTTTATTCCTACCTGCCGCAAATATTTCTGCTTTTTTTGCGTTGTTCTCATTATATCTATATAATACCACATTTTCCATATTATGTCAAACTATTATATCTCTTTTTAATACATTATTATTTATTATTCCTATTCCTATAAAATTATTTTCATTATAAATTCTATAAATATCATTTCTACAATCTTTTTTTAATTGTACACCATTAAAAAACATTTTTAATTCTTTTTGTGATAATTCTATATTTCCGCTTCTTTTCAAAATATTTTTCTATTGATATTGTTTTATCTTCTATTAATGTTGGAGTTTTTCTGACTTCTGCTATTCCTACAGCTTGTCCAATATTAAACTCTCCAACTTGTACTCTTTGTAATTCTTTCATATATCCTACTGTATTTAGATCTTCTGCAATTTTTTCGCATAAACTTCTTATGTATGTTCCCTTTGAGCAAGAAACTTTAAATGTAATTTCATCTTCTTCTATTTTTATTAACTCTGTATTATATATTTCTATACTTCTTTTTGGAATATCTACTTCTTTGCCACTTCTTGCATATTCATACAATTTTTTTCCTTTTATTTTAATTGCTGAATATATCGGTGGCGTTTGTTCTTGTTTTCCAATTATACTAGATAATTCTCTTTTTACTTTTTCTTCTGTTATACATTCCACTTTTTTTGTTTCTATAACTTTTCCTTCTGAGTCTGCTGTATCTCTTTTTTCTCCTAGCTTTAATGTTGCTATATAAATTTTATCATGGTTAATCAGATACTTAGATATTCCAGTAGCTTTTCCAATTAATAAAGGTAGAACTCCTGTTGCATTTGGATCTAATGTACCAGTATGTCCTACTTTTTCTCCAGTTATTTTTTTTACTATTGCTACTATATCGTGTGATGTATAATCTTTTGGTTTATTTATTAATAATATTCCGTTCATTTTTATTTCCTTTTAGATTATTTTATTTCCTCTTAAATAGTCTTTTGCATTCATTCTTTTTGAGTTTTCTGCTTGTATTTCTATTGCTTCTATTACAGCATCTTTTGCTTTAAAAAACATTCCTTTTCTATCGCTTGCTAATATTATATCTCCATTTTTAGCTTTATTTAATAATTCTTCTCCATATAATTGTGTAAATTCTTTATTTTCTATTATATTTACTTTCCATAGCTTTATTTTTTTATCATTTACAAATGTATATGCTCCCATTATTGGGTTTAATCCTCTTACTAAATTTTTTATTTCTATTGCTTTTTTATTTTCCCAATCTATAATAGCTATTTCTTTATTTAGCATTGGTGCCATTGAAAAATCTTCATTCTGTTTTTCTCTTGGCGCTTTTCCTTGTTCTATTAATTTTATAGTCTTTACTAATAATTCTCCACCTATTTTAGATAATCTATCCCATAGTTCTCCTGTTGTTTCATCTTTTCCTATTTCTACTTCTTCTTTTAGAATCATATCACCTGTATCCATTCCAACATCCATATACATTGTTGTTATTCCTGTTTTTTCTTCTCCATTAATAACTGCCCATTGTATTGGAGCTGCACCTCTATATTTAGGTAATAACGAACCGTGAACATTTATACAACCATACTTTGGTATTTCTAATATTTCTTTTGGTAATATTCTTCCATATGCAACCACGCAAATGATATCTGGATTTAAAGCTTTTATCTCATCTATAAATTCTATGTTGTTTTTTACTTTTAGCGGTTGGTATATTGGTATATTTTTAGAAACAGCATATTCTTTTACAGGAGATGCTATCATTTTCATTCCTCTTCCTTTAGGTCTATCAGGATTTGTAACTACTCCTATAATATTATATCCTGCATTATATATACTTTCTAAAGATTCTTTAGCAAAGTCTGGTGTTCCCATAAACAAAATATTTAGCATTCTATTTTCTCCTCTATTATAATTTATTTTTCAGGATTTACATATTCTAATGTTCCTGGTTCCATTCTATCTACAAATGTAATTCCATTTAAGTGGTCTATTTCATGACATAATGCTTGTGCTAATAACTCTACCGCTTTAATTTTTACTTTTTCTCCATTTTCATTAAGTCCTTCTACCACTACTTCTACAGGTCTTTTTACTTTAGCAAATTTATTTGGAAAACTTAAGCATCCTTCTTCTACTTCTCTTTCTCCTTTTTGTTTTAGAATCACTGGATTTATTAGTTTTACTATTGGTGTTTTTTCATCATATATATCTATTACTATGATTCTTTTTAAAATTCCTACTTGCACTGCTGCAAGTCCAACGCCATCATATTTATGCATTGTTTCTATCATATCATTTATAAGTTCTTTTGTTTTTTCATCAATTACTTCTACTTCTCTTGATTTCTTTTTTAGTATTTCGTCTCCTTCTTGTCTTATATTTCTTATTGCCATAATTATTTGCCCCCTTATTAATTTTAATACCACAAAATTCCATTTATTTTTAAGCTAGATTTGTAGGATTTGTATCTACAATTATTCTTGTTGTTTTTGAATTAACTTGTTCTATAGATTTATTTATAATATCTATTATTTTATTGTTTAATTTTCCCTTTAAAATGATTCTCCATCTGTATTTATTCTTTATTTTATCTATTGGACAAGGCAATGGTTTATAAATATTAAAATCCATTTTTTCATTTTTTATTGTTCTTGATATATTGTTATATAATCTCTCAGATACATTTTTTATTTTATTATTGTCTGTATCTGTTAATCCAATACTTATTATATCGCAAAATGGCGGATATTTCAATTGTTTTCTGAGTTCTATTTCTGTTTCATAGAATTCATCATAATTTTGTTTTTTACTACATTCAATTGCAAAATTATCTGGATTATATGTTTGTATTATCACTCTACCCGGTAATTTTTCTCTTCCTGCTCTTCCTGCTACTTGTGTTAATATCTGAAATGTTCTTTCGTTTGCTCTATAATCTTCTATATACAAACTACTATCTGCTGCTATAACTCCTACTAAAGTCACATTAGGAAAATGATGTCCCTTTACTACCATTTGTGTTCCTATCAAAATATCTATATTATCATTTTTGAACTTGTTTAATATTTCTTCATGAGAATTTTTTCTTGTTACAGTATCTATATCCATTCTTATTGTAGTTGCTTCCGGAAATATTTTATTTATATCTTCTTCTAGTCTTTGTGTTCCTGTTCCAAAGTATTTTATATTTTTACTATGACATTCTGGACATTCTGTTAAATTTTTTTCTTCATGTCCACAATAGTGACATTTTAGTTTATTTGTTTTTATATGATATGTCATTGTTATATTACAGTTTTTGCATTTTACTGTATAGCCACAATCTCTGCACATAACAAATGTTGAATATCCTCTTCGATTTAAAAATAATATTGTTTGTTTTTTATCTTTTAAGTTTTTTTCTATTTCTTCATATAATTTTCTACTTAAAATACTTCTATTTCCATTTGCTAATTCTTCTCTTAAATCTATTACATCCACTTTAGGAAGATTAGATTCATTAGCTCTTTTTGTTAATTTTAACATTTCAATTTTATTATTTTCTGCTTTATAGTATGTAGCTATATCTGGTGTAGCACTTCCTAATACTAATGGTATATTATTTTTCTTAGCCATATAACCAGCTAGCTCTTTTGCATTATATCTTGGATTTGTTTCTGATTTATATGAACTGTCATGTTCCTCATCTATTATTATTAGACCCAAATTTTGTATTGGTGCAAATATTGCTGAACGTGCTCCTATTACAATTTTACATTCTCCATTTTTTATTTTATTCCATTGGTCATATCTTTCTCCAATCGATAACTTACTATGTAGGACGGCAATTTTTTCTTGTCCAAATCTTGCTATAAATCTTTCCACCATTTGTGGTGTTAATGATATTTCTGGCACTAATACTATTGCTGTTTTATTTTTCTGTATTATTTTTTCTATTAACTGCAAATATATTTCTGTTTTTCCTGATCCAGTTACTCCGTATAATAGAAATTCCTTATTCTCATTGTTATTTATCGTTTCATCTATTTTATTAAAAGCATCTTGTTGTTCTTCTGTTAATTTTAATTTCTTTGTAGGCTTTATATCTTTGTTTAAAAATGGATTTCTTTCTACCTTTTCTTCTATAATTTCTATGTATTCTTTCTTCTCTAATGCTTTTAGTACCGCATTCGTTGTATCTGTTATTATTTCTAATTCTGTTGTTTGTATTCCTTCATTTTGTATTAAAAAGTTTAACACTCTTTTTTGTTTTTCTGATTTTATTACTTTATTTTCAATATCTTCTTCTATTTCTTCTATATCTTTTTTTAGATATACAAAATTTAATGTTTTATCTTTTACTCTTGAATCTATATTTTTATTTAATGTTCCTGGTGGTAACATTAATTTTATACAATCCGAAATATTGCAAAAATACCTTCTTGCCATTAATTTAGCCAAATTAATATTTTCTTCTGTTAGTTTAATACCTTCTTGAATTTTCGCAATGTCTTTTACTTTATATTGAGTATTTTCCTTTAATCCTACTATGAATCCCTCTTCGTAAGTTTTTTTATTTCCAAATGGTACTAATACTCTATCTCCAACACAAATAGTACCTTGCATTTTGCTAGGCACATTATAATCAAATATTCTATTTAGATTTTTTACATTACTATTTATAATAACTTGTGCTATCATTATTGCTCCCTTTGTTTATTTAGTATATCAAATTTTGATAAAATAAACAAGAAAAAATAGCTATTTCGAATAGCTATTTTTCCCCTTATACACGGTAGGGTCGTCCGCCCCTACATATAACAATTTGTTATAATCTCATATTATAATTACTCTGTACAAAATCTCCATTTTTATCTCTTTATTTATAAGCAATTATTACTTTATTTGAAGGCTTCTATTAACCATTTATCATTTACTTTCTTTATTGTAAATCCTTCCTTAACAGTTCTATCTATCTCTTCTCCTTGTCCTTCCACTTCTTCTAATGTATATTCAATGACATCAAAAACAATTATATTCTCTTTATTAGAATTAACATTTAGATCTTTCTTTCCAGCATCTACTGTTCTAAACACTGAACTTAATTCTAATTCTTCTGAAGTTTTATTATTATACATTTTCTTAGCGTTCTCTGTCATTATATTATATAAGTTTACTTTATTATTTTTTTCACTTTCGTCCCATATATATGAATTTGCTTTTTCAAATAACTCCTCACCTATTTTTTTTGCTTCTTCATTAGTTAAATTATTATCTTTTTTTATCACTGTTTGTTCATTACTTTGGTTATTTTCAGTTTGATTTTGTATATTAGATACAATATTTTTTTCATTATTATTTGTTACTTTTTCTATATCACTTTTTAATTGACGTATATATACAAATTCACATCCTAATGCTATTACAAGTACTGCTATTAAAATCACTACCCACATTGAGCTTTTTGTTTTTATTTCTACATCTTTCTTTTTTCCTTCGTTTTCCATAATTCTTCTCTCCTTTTATTTAATATTTTTATTTATAAAAATTCTGCACAAAATATTTTATTGATGATTTAGACTTGATGAAAAGTAACTGTTTATATCAAATGGAGTATGTGTTTCTGGTATTCCATAATCAATTCCATTTGTTTCTACTCTTATACTAGTTATTTTTGGTGCATTTACTGGTGTTGATTCTTCTTTATCGTCATCACTTGCTTTTTTTACTTCTGTTTCTGCTATTTTCTCTAATACATCATATCCTTCTATTACTTTTCCAAATCCTGCATATTTTCCTGTTAATGAAGTATAATCATCTGTTGTCATTATAAAGAATTGTGAACCTGCTGTATTATATCCCTCTGTTACTAAACTAGGAGCATAACTTGCATAACCAGAATAATCTCCTCTTGCCATTGCAATTACACCTTTTGTTAATTTTAATGTATTATTTTCATAATCATTTACTACAAATTCACCATTTATGTTATATTCAGTATCATCTGAGGAATCTTTTTCTATACTTGTATCTATATAACTTTTTGTTGGTGCTCCTGAGCCATCGCCCTTTATGTCTCCACCTTGTATCATAAAGTCTTTTATTATTCTATGGAAGGTTAGTCCATCATAAAATCCGTTATTAGCAAGTGCTATAAAGTTTGTTACTGTATTTGGTGCCATATCTGGATATAATTCAACTTTTATAGTTCCATAATCTTTTATTTCTATTGTTGCTACTGGATTTTCTGTCTTGTATGTTACTTTTCTAAAATAGCCATAACATAATGTTGCCATTATAGCTATAACCAATATAATTGCTACTATTAATGATATATTTTTAATTAAACCTTTCTTTTTATTTTCTTTTTTCTTCATCTGTACTCCTCCTTGATATTTTATTGTGTAACTTCTTTAGCTACTACTTTTTTATTACTATCTAATGATAGATTAATTTTTTTTTGCTTTGAATTATTATTTGCATCGATATATATTATATCATAATCTGATAATTGATTTACTATTATTTCATTATCTTTTGCTGCTGTCCAATAATCCAAATCACTTTTTTTATATTTTACAATTCCTTCTTTTATGTCTCCAACATTAACAGGATTTATAATTATTTTATATTTTTCTTCTCCATAGTTTTCTACAGTATATGTAAAGTCTACATTTGCTACATTCTTATCTGTATTTTTAGCTACAGTATATTTCTTATCTATAAGCGTATAATATTTTTTTCCATCTACCTCTATTCCCTCTGGATTTACCACTTTTACATCTTCAAAATCTATTAGTAAGTTCAAGTTTACTCCGTGATATTTCCAAATCGTTTTCAATTTGTTCCGCTGTAAAATATTTGAATTTATTTGGATCAAGTCCCAATGTTGAAATTAATTTTTTTTGTTCATCTGTTGGTTCTGTTCCTATATCTTTTAAATATACTTCTGTACCATCATCATTTCTATACTTTTCATTTGTATTTGCTATTTTTTCTATTCCGTGTTTGTGCTATTTCTAACTTTGTACAAAAGTCTTCTAATTTTGTTGATTGCACTTGTTTTATCGAAACGGTTGTTGTAACTGCTGCCAATATTAATAGAATTATTATTGTTATTACTAACGTTACAAGTGTTATACCTTTGTTACTTTTCATCATATGTTATCCTTTCTTTAAATCTTTTACAACATAACATTATCAAATACATATTGTTCTTGCATTCTTTTTAATGATTGTTTTATGTTTTTAGCCCTTACTTCTCCAATTCCTTCTACTTCATCTAGTCTAGGAATATCTGCTAATAAAATATGTTGGAATGTTTTAAATGATTTTACTAGATTCTCTACTATATTGCTTGGCATTCTTGGTACTTTACTTAATATTCTATATCCTTTTGGATATACTGCTACCTCATCATAATTATCAAAATCTTCATAACCTAGTAACCTTGCTATTATAGATTGTTTCATTAATTCTGAATAATCTAGTTCTATTATTTGATTAAAGACTTTGTCCATTGTTCTTTTTTTGCCTGGTGCTATATAATCTTTTATTATTAATTTTTCTTCTTTTTCTAAGCCTCCAATTAATTCATCCAGTTGTATATCTACTAGTCTTCCTTCTTCTCCTAATTCTATTATTCTTTTCTTTACTTCTTCTGCCATTCTCATTGTCATTTCTACTCTTTGCAATGCTGTTAACACATTGTCCAATGTTACTATATCATTAAACTCATACTCGTTTAGTAAATTTATTTTATTATCAAATACTTTTTTATATTTTTCGACTGTTTGCAATGCTTGATTTGCTTTTTCTAATATTCTTGAAGTTTCTTCTAGAACATATCTTATATTTCCTTTATATAATGTAATTATACTTCTTCTTTGAGATATACTTATTACAAGGTTTCCTGTTTGTTTTGCAGTACGTTCTGCTGTTTTATGACGAGTACCAGTTTCTCTTGTTTCTATTGTTGATTCTGGAATCAATTGTGCATTTGCAAATAATATCTTTTTTAAATCTGAACTTATTACAATTGCACCGTCCATTTTAGCTAATTCGTATAACCTAGATGGAGTACAATCAACATTTATACTAAATCCTCCATCTACCAAGTCTAAAACATTTTCTGTATCGCCTACTACTATTAAAGCTCCAGTCTTTGACTTTAATATGTTATCTAAACCTTGTCTTAATTCTGTTCCTGGTGCTATTAATTTTAAAATTTCAATAATTTCATCATCTTTGTTTTGCATTAATCTAATCACTCCTTGAGAACTTAGAATTTAAATTTTACCGACTCAAGATGTCTGTTATTTTTCAAACGCTGCCTTTATAGCTTCGTTAATATTGTGCACACCTATTATATCTAATTTATATGTATCTTTCAAGTTTTTCTTATTACTTTCTGGTATAATACATGTTTTGAATCCTAATTTTTCTGCTTCCTTTAATCTTTTTTCTATCAAATTAATTGTTCTTACTTCTCCTGTAAGTCCTACTTCACCTAATGCGACTACATCTTTTGGTATTGGTATATTTTTAAAACTAGAAGCCGTGGCTAAAATTATTCCTAAGTCAATAGCTGGTTCATTTACTTTAAGCCCTCCAACAACATTTAAGTAAACATCTTGATTTCCAAGTGTTAATCCAGCTTTTTTTTCTAATACTGCTATTAGCAATGTTAATCTATTATAATCTATTCCATTAGCCGTTCTTCTTGGTAATCCATAAACACTTTGAGTTGTTAATGCTTGAAATTCCACTAACAAAGGTCTAGTTCCTTCTATACTAGCTACAATAACAGATCCTGCTGGATTTTCATTTCTTTCTGATATTAATATAGAAGATGGATTATCTATTTCTACTAATCCTTCATTTTGCATTTCAAACATTCCAATTTCATTTGTTGAGCCAAATCTATTTTTTACTCCTCTTAATATTCTATATGAAAAATACCTTTCTCCTTCTAAATATAGGACTGTATCTACCATGTGTTCTAAGACTCTAGGACCTGCTATATTTCCATCTTTAGTAACATGTCCTATAAGAATTGTTGTTATTCCATTTTCTTTGCACATTCTCATAATCTTTGCTGTTATTTCTCTTACTTGACTTACACTACCTGGTGCAGATGTTATTTCATCTGAATACATTGTCTGAATAGAATCTATTATAACTAAAGCTGGCTTTATTTGCTCTATTTCTTCTTCTACTATATGTATATCTGTTTCTGATAAAAATAATAAATTATCATTTTTTACATTTAATCTATCTGCTCTTATTTTTACTTGCTCTGCAGATTCTTCTCCTGATACATATAGAACTTTTCCTTCTGTTTTTATTTTGTTGCATATTTGTAAAATAATAGTAGATTTTCCGATTCCAGGTTCTCCGCCCAAAAGTACTAAAGAACCGTTTACAAGGCCTCCACCTAAAACTCTATCCAATTCGTCAAATCCAGTAGAAACCCTTGTAGTTTCTTTTCCTTCTATTTTGCTTAGTTCTATAGGTTTTACTCTTTCTTTATTTGTTTTTCCGCTACCACTTTTAGATGTGATTACTTTTTCTTCAAAAAAGCTATTCCATTCACCACATGCAGGACATTTTCCCATCCATTTTGGTGATTCATATCCGCAATTATTACATACAAAAACTGTTTTATTTTTAGCCATATTTTTTTCCTTTCTAAATCATTTGTATTATATCATTATAATTTAATTGTTGCAATTTTTATTATAAAAAAGCGGAATAAATTCCGTAGGGGCGGACAGAGTCGTCCGCCCCTACATAAAACAATTTGTTAAAATTTCCTATTATATAAAAAAGCGGATATTAATCCGCTTAAATTATTTATTATATAATTTTTTTAATACATCTATAAACATTGCATGTGACCATCCTAATCCTATTACCCACGCTGGATCCATTGTATTATTATCTACTTGTTCTGGTAATAGTCCGTGTTTATTACTTCCTATTATTGCAAAGTCAAAACATTCTCTTGCTTTTGTTTTGCTGCCACATCTTAAATAATATTCTGCAAGCCATAAATTAGCTATTATCCAAGGATTTCCACCTGCATATGTGTCTCCTTCATACCTCAAGTATCCTCCTGTATATGTCCTTAGTGTCATATTTATTCTTTCTACTGTATTTGTAATTTTCTTTTCTTTTGGTGAGAACATTTCAAATGGGTATACTAATCCTAATAAACTAATATCCATTTTGGAATCTTTTTTATTTCTAATAAAGCTTTTTTTATCTTTATCATAAAAGTTGTTTAGAGCATATTCTTTTATATCAATTAATTCTTTTTGTATTTTTACTGTAGCTTTGGCTATTTGTTCTAATTTTAATCTATTGTTTTCATATAATGGTTTTACTAGTTCATATATTTCTAGCATATTATTAAATGCTGCAAATATACTTGCTAATGAATATGCATGCACTGCTTCACACTCTTCCCAAATATCATAGCTTAGTTGCATTTTATTTTTGTTTTCTAATATATCATCGATATATTTTTCTAAGTAATTCTTTGCTTTTTCACACATTTTTAAATTATCTTTTAAGAACTTTACATCTTTTTTATATGTGTAATAATCATATACACCATATATTACAGAAGCAGTTTCATCAATCTGATATCCCCATGCTGGTGCTAATGTTCCATCTGTATAAAATCTTTGTTCCCACATACCATTTTTGCTTTGCGTCATTTGACAAAAATTTTTATAAAATTTTTCTACTTCTTTATCCATTCCTAGTTCATACATTGCTTTTGTTATAAATATTGCATCTCTTGGCCAACAATATGAATATCCTCCGCATTTGCTTCTTGCTTCATCTATTTCTGCACCTGCTGATATTCCGCCTGTCTCATTATTATATAATAATGGAAATAATAATATCGTTCTTTTATATATTTTCTGTAGTTTCTTTTCTTTTTCATTTTTTGGTTCTTTTAGTTCTAATGTATCATGTTTTTTTACATAGTTTTTCCAATATCTTTTCGTATCACTTAATTGTTTATCAAAATCTATTTTTTTAATCCTTATAATATCTTCCATTACTTTTTCTTGTGTGAACTCTTTATTGGAATGCAATGTTATTATTATTTCTATTTCTTTTTCTTCTCCTGGTTGTAGGCTTCCTATGTTATAGGATATTGCAGAATCCATACTCATGCCAATATAATCCTTATCAAATATGTTTCCATCTTGTAGATCTTCTTTAGCATTATTAATTTGATAACTTAATGGTTTATTTTTTGAGAAGATTGACAATGTATAGTCATGCATATATTGAACTAAACTTTCATCTTTATACATTCCACTAACTTTATTATTTTCATCACTTATTAATTTAGAATATAATAGCATATCTATATTCAATTCTATATCATGCTCATTCTTTAAAATATATTTTCTTACTAATATGTTTTCTTTTGTCGGAACAAAATCAATTTGAGATACTTTTAAATTAAAATATGTATTCTTTATTTCTGTATTTAATACATTAGTATCTTCTACATAGTTTTGATTATATATATTATTTATATCATCATATAAATTTATCAATCTAGAATCATTTACTTTTAACCCCACAATAAGTTCATCTATAAATTGTCTATAATCTATACTTGGATAATATAATCTTAATAATTCTCCTTTTTTTGATAATGTTGCTCTAACATTTTTATTTCCTATTATTGCATCATTGTAGTACTTTGTTTTCATTTTTCTCTCCTTATTGACTTTTCTGTGATTTTATGTTAATATAGTATTATAAATTAGTTAAAATCCTAAAGGATTTTATATATAAGTAAATATCTACTTTTCACTCCATGTCGCCTTCTAAAATATGAGTACCTTATATTGTAGATATTTCGCCACCTCTATTTTTCTAGAGGTGGTCTTTTTTTATTCTATAATTTTTACAATTTGTTGCTCTAATTCTTTTATTTTATTATTTAAATCTATTATTTCATCGTCCTTTACATTTTCTGAAAGTTTTTCATTTTTCACTATGTCTGCCATATCTTCTACTTCTTCTTTTAATGTATTTATTCTTTCCAATACTTCTAATCTTATTGGTCTATATTTCTTTGGTAACTCATATGTTTTTTCAACTGTCAAACTTTCATCTAATGTATAAGTTTCCCCAAATGATGGTATTGTAACTGGTATTTCTGTATTTTCTTCTAATTTGTCTTTTAATACTTCTTGACCTTCTTCTTCTCCATGGACTAAAAATATATGTTTTGGCTTTGTATAGAATGAGTATACAAAGTTTAATAACCCTTCTTGGTCTGCATGTCCTGAATATCCTTCTATATATTCAATTCTTGCATTTACTGAAAATTCTTCTCCGAATATTCTTACTTTCTTTTCTCCATCAACTATTTTTCTTCCCAAAGTTCCAGGGGCTTGATAGCCAACAAATAGTATTGTTGAATTTGGATTCCATATATTATGTTTTAAATGATGTTTTATTCTTCCCACTTCACACATACCACTTGCAGACAATATTATTGCTGGCTCATTGCTTTCATTTAATGCTTTTGATTCTTCTACTGTTTGTGTGAACTTTAGTCCTGGAAATTCAAGTGGATTATCACCTTTTTCCATTGCTTCTTTCACATCATCATCAAATAAATCTGTATTTTTTCTAAATATTTCTGTTGCAGATACAGCAAGCGGACTATCAACATATACAGGGGCTTTCATCAATTTTTCATATTTTTTCATAAATTCTTCATCTGATGTGTTTTCTTTAATTTTGTTTAATTCATATAGTATTTCTTGTGTTCTTCCTACTGCAAATGTTGGTATAACAACCGTACCATTTCTTTCTAATGTTTCATATACTACATCTAAGAAGATTTTTGCTTTATCATCATTTCTAATGTGTAATCTATTTCCATATGTTGATTCCATTACTAAATAATCTGCTGACTCTATCATTGTTGGAGAAGCTAAAAGTGGTATATCATTATTTCCTAAATCTCCTGTAAATACTGCTTTTGTCTCTTTTCCATTTTCATTTACCCAAATTTCTATAATACTTGAACCCAACATATGTCCCGCATCATTAAATCTTACTTTAATATTATCTGTTATATCTATAATTTCATCATATTTTACTGGTTTAAATACCTCTAAACAATCTAATGCATCTTGAGCTACATACATTGGTTCCAAAGGTTTTTGACCTTTTCTAATTCTTTTTTTATTTTTCCATTCTGACTCCATTTCTTGAATATGTCCACTATCAGGTAGCATTATACTACACAAATCACATGTAGCCTTATGTGCATATATTGGTTTTCTATAACCTTGCTTATATAGCTTAGGTATTCTTCCTGAGTGATCGATATGTGCATGAGTAAGAAGCATAAAATCTATTTCATCTATATTGAATAAGAAATCATCATAATTCTTTTCTTCTAAGTCACTCCTGCCTTGGTACATTCCGCAATCAACTAAAAATTTAGTTCCATCTTCTGTTTCTACTAAAAAGTTAGATCCTGTTACAGTTTTTGTTGCTCCTAAAAAAGTTATTTTCATATATTCCCTCCTTAGAAAAGTTTTACTTTTCTTTTTAATTTTATTTTATCTTTTTTATTAAATTGTAATTGTATATCCTTACTTTCCTCTAATGTATCTTTTTCGTCATAAATATTTAAATTATATTTATTTTCTTCAATTTTAAATAATTCTAAATATAGATTTTCCAATGAAATCGTTCTTAAGTAAAATATATTTCTTACTATTTCTATATCATTTCTTTCACTAGTTGATAATGTATTAATAATCTTTAAACTATATAATTTTTTTATTAATAATTTTTCTAGGTTAGTTAAGTTTTCTTGAAGTTCCTTTACATCTTTAATTTCTCTTTCACTATTATATTGAATTAAATTATAATACCTAAGTTGATATATAAAATCTATTAATTTTTCTTTTTCATTTATTGTCTCCAATTTTTGGGGTAATATTTTTTCTAAGAGTATCTTTTGAAGCTTGTTTATATATCTATATAACAATTTATCATTTTTTACATCTTCAAAATCTATATCTTTTAACAAATTATAATCATTTTGCAATTTTTGCTTGTTTTTTATATATTGTTTTGGCTCTAATTTTTTGCTACATTCATCAATTTTGCTTATTGTTTTTTCTCTTTCCCTTTGTAGCTTTTCTGTTAAATGACTTAAGCTAAAGATTTTATTATATTCTGATTTTCCAGCATTTCTTTTTTCATATTCCTTTATCAACAATTCTTTGTCATTCAATATTAAGTCTAATTCTTTTATTTTTTTTGATAATTCTTGTTTTTTATTAATTATTTTTTCTATATAATCTTTTTTATTTTTAATTTCTTCTAATTCTTCTATTAATATATTTCTTTCATCTTCTAGTCTTTTTCTTTCTATAGAACTTTTATTTATATAAATGATAATTGTTAATTTGAATATGATATTTAGAAACTTTGTTGTAATTTCTTCACCATATGTTTTATTCAAATCTTCTTTTATTATTTTTACAATATCTTTTACTTCATTTGTATTTTGGATTTTCCTTATAATATCAAAGTTCAAAGCTAATTTTAAGTCTTCATAGATTAAATTAATATTTACATTTTCTATATCTTTCACATTTGTATTCCAAGAAAATGCATTAAAATCTCTTAAAACTTCTGAAATTTGCATATCATTTGCAGTATTTAACAAATATGGAAAAGAATTTCTTATTAAATTATATCTTTCATTTAAATATATTTTAAAATTATTCAATTCCATTATTGCTGCCAATAAATATAATTCATTATCTATTACTTCTATTTTCTTTATTTTTAAATCGACATTATATTTTATATTGTTATTTTCTAATTCTTTAAATTTTTGTGTTCCAGGTTTTATTAATTCTATCTTATTACAATATTTTATATTTTCTAAAATATTTTCTAAAAATTCTTGTTTTGATTTGACTTTCCTTTTTACGGTTTCATAATCACTATATGAACTTTCAAGTTTATAAAACATACTAAGAAGAAGACTTTTCGAATCTTTCGAAAAATCTTTTTTTTCTAATATTTTTTCCAATTCTCCGTTGTAATCTTTAAATTTAGAAAAAAACTCTTCTTTCATTTATTTTCCTTTCATTCATTTATGTTATTAGGCTCTTGTTGCATATTTAGTTCTTCCCATCTTTCTTTTGTCATTAGAACTTCTCTTGGTTTACTTCCTTGATATCCTGATATTATTCCTCTTTCTTCCATTTGGTCAATTATTCTTCCTGCTCTTGCATATCCTACTTTAAATCTTCTTTGAATAAAAGAAGTAGATGCTTGTTGTGTTTCTATTACTGTTTCAATTGCTTCATCTAAAAGTGGATCTGTATCATCATCGTCTAGTACATCTTTTTGATCTTTATCTGGTGAATTTGCTTTTTCTATAGATTCAATAATCTCTTCATTATATTTAGTATCTCCGTTTGATTTAATAAAATCTACTATTTTTTCTACTTCTTTGTCATCAACAAAAGCTCCTTGAATTCTAGTAGGTTTAGAGGCTCCTGCTGGATAGAATAACATATCACCTTTTCCTAATAATTTTTCTGCACCTGCCATATCTAATATTGTTCTTGAGTCTACTTGTGATGATACTGCAAAAGCTATTCTAGAAGGAACATTTGCTTTTATTAATCCTGTTATTACATCAACAGATGGTCTTTGTGTTGCTATAACTAAATGCATGCCTGCTGCTCTTGCTTTTTGAGCCAATCTACAAATCGCATCTTCAACATCCTTTGCTGCTACCATCATTAAATCTGCTAACTCATCTATTATTATTACTATTTGAGGTAGTTTTTCGTTTTCCCTCTCCTCTTTTTCTAATGCATTATTGTAGCCTTTTAAGTCTCTAACACCTTTTCCTGCAAAAAGATTATATCTATTTTCCATTTCTTGTACCGCCCAAGCTAATGCTCCTGCAGCTTTTTTAGGATCTGTTACTACTGGTATTAATAAATGTGGTATTCCATTATATACTGACAATTCTACTATTTTAGGGTCAACCATAACTAATTTCACTTCACTAGGCTTAGACTTGTAAATTATACTTGTTATTAATGTATTTATGCAAACACTCTTTCCTGAACCTGTACTACCAGCAATCAAAACGTGTGGCATTTTTCCTATGTCTGCCATAACAGCTTCACCTGCAACATCTTTTCCAAGTGCTATTGTTAGTTTAGATTTTGCATCAATAAATTTATCTGTTTCTAATATATCTCTTAAATGTACTATTTCATTTTCTTTATTCGGAATTTCAATTCCAACTGCTTGTTTCCCAGGTATAGGAGCTTCAATTCTTATTGATTCTGCTGCTAAATTTAGTGCTATATCATCTGCTAAATTTGCTATTTTGCTTACTCTAACTCCCTCTGCAGGTTTTATTTCATATCTTGTTATTGCTGGACCTACAGAAACATTTTCTACTTTAGCTGTTACTCCAAAACTATATAATGTTTTTTGCAATTTATTTGCTGTATCTGTTAAAGCTTTCTTTCCTCCTTTTAGTACCATTCCAGTTCCTTTCTTTAATAATGTAATAGGTGGAAATTCATAATTTTCATCTTCTGCAGACATTGCATGTTCTAGAGTTAATACTTCTTTTGTTTTTTCTTCTTTCTTTTCTTCTTCTTTTTTAAATAAATTACTTTCTATATAGTCTGGTTGAAATTCATTTTCTTTATTTTTTTCTTTTTTCTTGTTTCCTTTTACTAACGGCTCTAAATCATCATTTGAATGGTCGTATTTTCTTAATTTAGGTGTTTTTTCTGTATTTAAGTTAATTTTTATTTGATCTTCACTAATTTCGTCTTTTTCACCATCAACTTCAAATGTAGCTAACTTTCTATTTTTTCTTCTTTCTTCCCTTTGTCTTTCTCTTCTTTCATATTCCTTTTGTCTATTTTGATTGACTTCTTCTTTTCTTGCTTGTTTCCTATCCTGCATATTTTCAACAGTTTCTTGTATTATATCAGACACCGGTATTCCTAGCATAAATACTAATATAATAACACTTATTCCTATACAAAGTACTACTGTTCCTGGAACTCCAATCATATTTACTAGTGGTACAGCTATTATAGTTCCTATTGCTCCTCCACCTTTATTGTTTGTTCCTAATTTATATGATTCTGAAATTGATTTTGATATATCTTGTTTTAAACTTATATTTTGTTCTGAAATTTGATATGTAGATAATATTGCACAAATACATATTATAAAAATTACAAATTCAAAAACTTTTGAGCCTAACATATTATTTTTATCACACGCATATGATATTGCTAATACAAAAACTCCTATAGGAATAATATATTTTATCCATCCTAATACTCCTCCAAGTATTGGGCTTAAATGTTGTCCTATATATCCTGTTTTTTGATATATTAATATTCCTAGTAATATACTTATCATTATCATTATTACAACACTTATATTTCTATCTGGTGCTACTGTTTTTTTTCTCGTATTATTTTGTTTCTTTTTAGTTGAAGGTTTTCTTCCTCTTTTTGCTGCCAATTTATTTCCTCCCCTTATCAGATATAAAAAATTAGAAATCAGAAACCAGCATTATTACTGTGTTCTGATTTCTTTAGATTATTTTAATTCTTTTCTATTATTTTCTACTGTTTTTAATGCTTCTTGTAGAACACCTTCTACTTTTTCTAATATATTGTCTGCATATTCCTTTGTTCCCTTTGAAATTTCTCTTGACATTTCATTAGCTGTTTCTATGATTTGTGCTTTTTGTTCATATGCTTTTCTTGTTATCTCATGTTCATCTATCATTGAAATAATTCTATTCTCTGCTTCTTTTACAATTCCATCAGCTTCCTTTTGAGCTTCAACTAATATTCTTCCTCTTTCTTCTTTTACCCATTTAGCTTGCTTTAACTCATCAGGTAATTTTAATCTTATTTCCTTAATAATATCTAAAATTTCTCCTTTATCTACAATTCCTTTTTGTGTAAAAGGTATATTTCTTGCTCTTTCTAAACATTCTTCTAAAGTTTCTAATAATGTGAAAATTTCCATTTTTACCCCTTTCGATTTAAGAATATTAATTTTACTCTTCCGTATCGTCTTAAATCTTTTATATTTATATTTTTATTGTTATCTATTTCTGTTAATTCTCTTTTTTCTTCATCTGTTTCTAGAATTATTATTCCATCTTCTTTTAATAAGTCATATTCTTCTATTAAATTAATCGCCTTAACTGCAATGTCTAACTTATAAGGTGGATCTATAAAAATTATATCAAATTTTTTATTTATTTTTTTTAAGCAACTTTTATAATCAGCATATACAACATTGGTATTCTTTTCTAAATGACATTTTTCGATATTCTTTTTTATTATTTTTATTGCTTCTATATTATTATCACAAAGTACTGCTTGTTTTGCTCCCCTACTAAGAGATTCTAAAGCAAGTGCTCCACTACCAGAAAATAAGTCTAGTATATCTGCATCTAATAAGTCATTTTGTATTATGTTGAATAGTGATTCTTTTACTCTGTCTAATGTTGGTCTAGTATTTACTCCATCTAAAGTATATAGCTTTGTTCCTCTGGCTTTTCCACTTATAATTCTCATAATTTTTCCTTTATATTTTTATATATTTTATTTTATTTCAAAAAAAAATAAAGTCAATACAATTATGGTAAATGTAATATATATTTAACATTTTTGTAACATTTTCTTATTTTTGTAACACTTTTGTTATTTTTACTTTATTTTCTTTATTATAATTATTTTTTCTACAAAAAATAATTAATAGTTATAATAAAAAGGTGGTAAAAATGAATCAAATTCTATTTAGCTTTAATGATAATGGAAATCAGATAAAATTAAAAAACGAAAAAATTTTAAACAGAAAAAATTTTTACTTATATATTTTAATTTCATTAATCATTTTAATAATTATTATTTTTTCATTGATAATTTATAATAAGTATTCTATTTATAAAAAAAGTAATGATACTGAAAAAGTTTTAAGTGCATATAATATAAGTACTTTATATTCTTCAAGTAACACTTACAGTGCCATAGAACTTTCTAATGATATTGCTATTATTGGATTAATAGAAATTCCTAAAATAAATATCTCTTATCCTATTCTTTCTAATGCAGATGAAGATATACTAAAAATATCTGTTTGTAGATTTTCTGGCCCTTTGCCAAATAGAATTGGAAATCTATGTATAGCAGGACATAATTATAAAAATAATATGATGTTTAGTAGGTTAGATGAATTAAATATCAATGACAAAATATATATATCTGACTTAAACAAAAATAAATTAGAATATACAATTTATTCAAAATACACAACATTAGAAAATGATTGGAGTTGTACTTCCGAAAGTAATAATATTGAAATCACTTTAATTACATGTAATAAAAGTAATAATACAAAAAGAGTAGTTGTAAAAGCAAAAGTGACGGAATAAATTCCGTCACTTAATATATTATTTATTAAACATTTTTATAATCTTTCATTTTTCTATAAGTGAATATTGAAGCACCTATACAAATAACTAAAAGTATTCCTATATTGTAATCTTCTATACCTGTTTGTGGTAAATCATCGCTAGTATTATTGTCATTATCTACAGTGTTGTATGCTGATGTAGTATTTGTTCCTGTTGATACATTAACTGTAGTTGCTGTGTTGTTTGTAGTTGTTCCACTTGTATTTACAGGTGTACTTCCTAAATCTTGTATATTTGTTGTATTATTATTTATTGTTGTGTTATTATTTCCTGTTGCTAATATACTATCTGTAGCAAATACAGAACTTGTAACTCCTATTACTGCTATCGCTAAACTTAAAACTATTATTTTCTTTAAATTAATTAACTTTTTCATATGAATCTCCTTATAATTAATATTATCTTACATACACTATTAATTATACAACCTTAATTTTACTTTTGCAATACTTTTTTTAATTTTTTTGTATTTTTTTGTAAAATCTTTGTATTATTATAGCCATTCACCATATTTTTTTATATGCCATTTTTTTACTCTTTGAGCAACAACACAGTATAATAATGGTATAATTATCATGAATACTGCAATATATTTTATTTCTATAGGTACTAATCCAATGGCTTTTCCCAATATAGTATATGGCACAAGTAGTGCAACTAAGCATATTGAAATTGATGATACATAAACTGGCATTGAAGCATGACTTTCTATAAATGGCTTTCTATTAGTCCTTATAATGTGCATTCCTATCAAATTAGAAACTATACTATACGTAAACCAAATCGTTTGGAATAATGCTATATTATGACTTCTTAAATTGAATCCAAACCACATAATTGCAAATACCAGTATATCAAAAATCGAACTTAATGGGCCCATTATTAGCATAAATCTCTTTAAGCTTTTTGTATTCCAATTTTTAGGCTTATTAAGATGCTCACTATCTACATTATCAAAAGGCAATGTTAGTTGTCCAAAATCATATATAAGTCCTTCTACCAATAATTGAATTGGCGTTTCTGGTAAAAACGGTAATATAACACTCGCTATTATAACAGACATAACTTCTCCAAAATTAAAACTTGTAGCAAGTTTTATATATTTAATCAAGTTGGCATATGTTTTTCTACCTTCTTTTACTCCATCTAACAAAACATTTAAATCTTTCTCTAGTAATATTATGTCTGCTGTTTCTTTTGCTATGTCAACAGCTGTATCAACTGAAATTCCTATATCTGAATTTATAAGTGATGGACTATCATTTATTCCATCTCCCATATACCCAACTGTATTTCCTTCTTCTTTTAGTAATCTGACTATTCTTGCTTTTTGAATTGGAGATAATTTAGCAAATACATTTACTCTTTTCATAATTCTTCTTAGGGCTATGTCAGACATTTTATCAACTTGATTTCCAACTATTATTTTAGATGTATTTATATTTACTTTTTTGCAAACACATTTTGTAACTTCTGCATTATCACCAGTCAAAACAATTACTCTTATTCCCGCATCATTTAATTTTTTTATAGCTTCTTTTGCACTTTCTTTTGGTGGATCTAAGAATCCTATAAAACCTGTAAGAATCATCTTACTTTCATCTGAAACTTTAAATGTTTTTATTTTGTCAATATCATATTTTTTGCATACTGCAACTACACGCAATCCTTGAATATTTAATTCTTTAGCAATTCTTTTTATATTATTTTTTATATCATTTGTAATAGGTGATACTTTTCCATTGACTTCTATAAATGAACTAATATTTAATATTTCTTCAACAGCACCTTTTGTAATTAGTTCTTTCTTTTCTCCATTTGTAACAATAACTGATAATCTTCTTCTTGTAAAATCAAATGGTATTTCATCTATCTTTTTATACTCTGGAATTACTTCTTTTGCTAATCCATTTTCTTCTGCTCTATTTATTATTGCTTCATCTATGCTTCCTTTTAATCCAGTTTGAAAATATGCATTTAAAAATGCTTGTTTTAATACATAATAATCTTCTTCACCATCTACATTTAAATATTTTTCTAGAACAATTTTATCTTCTGTTAATGTTCCTGTTTTATCTGTGCAAAGTATATTCATTCCACCAAAACTTTGAATACTTTCTAAGCGCTTAACTATTGTCTTTTTCTTAGACATATTTACCGCACCTTTAGCTAAACCAGATGAAAGTATTACTGGCAACAATAATGGAGTTATTGTTATTGCTATTGATACAGCAAATGTAAAAGCTGTCAATGTATTGTGTTTCCAAGCATTTAAAACAAATGTTATTGGAATCATTACTAGCATAAACTTCATTAATAATTTGCTTATATTTTCAATTCCTTTTTCAAATGCTGTTTTAGGTTTTCCTGAAGTCAATGTGTGTGATACTTTTCCAAAATAAGTATCATCAGCGGTTTTTATAACAACTCCTTTAGCAGATCCACTTATTACATTAGTTCCCATAAAACAAATAGTATCTAAATCAGTTATAAATTCAATATCATCTACACTTTTTAATACAGACTCTGTATCTTTTCTAACTGAATCAGATTCACCTGTTAAAGAAGATTGTCCAACATACAAATCTTTGCTTTCTAAAATTCGTAAATCTGCTGGCATCATATCTCCTGCTGATAATATAACAACATCTCCTATTACAATATCTTTATTTGATACACTAATCTTTTTTCCATTTCTAATAACAGTTGATCGTGCCGAAACCATTTCTTTTAATTTTTCAGCTGCCTTATTTGATTTAAATTCTTCAAAAAATTCTAATAATGTACTTGTAAGAACTAATATTAAAATAACTATAATATTAGCATAACTAGGAGTTTCAGCAATTATTACATCTGTATAAAAAAGCACTACAACAATTCCTAAAAGTATTAAATTAAATTTACTAAATAAACTTTCGAAAAAATAATTATACCATTTCTTCTCTTTCTTTTTACTCAGTTCATTATATCCATACTTATTAATTCTCTCATTAACTTGTTTTGTAGATAACCCTTTATCTACATTAATCTTCTGTTTTTTTATTAAATCAGCCACTTTAATAGTAGCAGCTTCTCCATACATTGCTTTAAAATCAACATCTTCTTTTTTATCTTTCGCCATTTTAATCCTCTCTTTCGTTTAATATAGTATACCACTAAATCATATAATAGTAACTCTTTTTTATATTTTTTTTAAAATTTTTAATAAAACTCTTGAAAAAGAATAAAATATAATATATAATCTAAACATCAATTGAACATTCCTCAATAGCTCAGTTGGTAGAGCGCACGGCTGTTAACCGTGATGTCGCAAGTTCGAGCCTTGCTTGAGGAGCCAAAATAAATAAGAGATTAGGCAATGCCTAATCTCTTATTTATTTGAATTACTGAAAACTTTCATGACGCTAGCCTAAGCTTCAATCCCTTATCTTTTACTGACAAGATTCTTAAATCTGCTATTTTTCCTATAGGCAAAGCTTTATGAGTATCTAAAATACCTGGTACATTTGGTTCTATTTCAACCCAGTATGAAAATTCATAAAGCTCATGATCTTCAGAATTTCTATAATCTGTTATCATGGCAACGATATTTTCATTTTCTTGATATTCTTTTCTTGCCTCTTCATAATCTCTAAAAGCTTTCTTCCTTGAAACTTGGATTCTAGTATCTTTGATACTGTCCACAAATACATTCAACCATTCCCCTTTTTCAAATCCTATATTATCTATTGAATTATAGGGAACTTTAGAAAAATCCTTCCAGCTCATCCAAGCTAAATTTCCGGCTCCAACATCAAGTATCATAGCTTTTTCATTAATTGATTCAATTGCCGCTTCTACAATATCACCTGCTTTCAAAACTGAAATAGACTTTTTCATAGACATTTTCCTTGAAAGTTCAAACTCTCTTCTGTAAACATTATGATTTGTAACTTCGGCTATAATATTTTTACCAATTAAAAAAAATGCATCTTTAGGCATCTTAAAACCTCTTTGATACCTCATGTTTCTAATTGTTATCTCATCTTCTGGAATAAATCCTAATAAACCTTTTCCAAATGAAACTCTTAAGCCCCGCCTTTGATAATCCCAATCAAAAACGTTTCCTATGATTAAAACAGAATCTTGTTCAATCATTTCGATAAGTTCTTGTTCAGCATAATCTGTTTCCTCTCTGTTTGTAAAGATTTCTGGTCGTCTGAGTAATTCTTGATTTGTCAAAATATTTGACCTCCTTATAATTTACTGTAGAATAAAATCTACATATATATTATATCATAAATTTACATAACATCCAATTAAAAGATTGTACCTTAAATTATTTATTTACTGTCAATATTTTATTTTTATTTTCTTGACATATTTTCTGATTTATTTTTTTATGTCTTTTTATTGTTTCTGCAAGTGCTATACCTTTGTCTACTGCGCACACTAAAAAGGCCTCTTTGGTTGACGGTACTTTTGTTATTGTTAACGGCCACATATGTGTTTTTATTATTTTTATCACTTCATCATTTGCATTACACATTTTCTTAGCATTTATACTAGCTGTTTTAGGATGATTATAACCATGCAGTCTATGTGATGCATCTTTTACATGCCAATCATATAAAAATAAATCATGTAAAAATGCTCCAACTATTAAATTATCATAATCAAACTTAATATTAAATTTTTCTTCTAACTTTCTTGCAATAATTAAGCTATAATATGCAACATTTCTTGAATGTTTCCATACTGTTGTATTTCCATGTTGAAAATATTTTGACTCAAGTTTTACTACCTGCTTATAATTTTCAATATTTCTTAACTTAAAATAAAATTCTCTTTTTAAATTAGTCATCAATTCACTTCCTATTAGAATTTATACTAAACATATACTAGCACCTTTCTTCTCCTTTTTCAAGAGAATAATGAAATTGGAATTAATTTCATTATCAAATATGAAAAAAGTAGCCAGACTAAGTCTAGCTACTTTAGTTTAGATTTCTTTTTATAAAAAAAGTCAATTTTTTAATATTTTACTCTATTGTACAGTAAATCCAGTTGTTGCATCTCCACTTATGAGCTCAGAGCTTAGAGAAACTGCGGGGAACAACGCAAGGCTGCCGCGGTTGTGGTCAGTGTCGCCGCTAGAGGAATACATAAGTTGCGAGCTCACGCTGCCACTAGACACCATCCTCATGTCGTAGTTGCAATTCAATGAGTAGGTAAGGACGCAACGTGAAGCTAACCAGTATGTAGGGCTTAATCCTTTTGGCATTATTAAATTATAATATTTAGTTCCATTAGTTGCTGTCTTAAATGCCGTTTGCATAAAGCTATAATCTTTATGCCAATATGTTTGATATGGTTTGATACTTGTTGCTGTTGTTATTTTTCCATCTGTTCCTCCATTTTCTGTTTTTTCAACAAATTCTGTTTGTTCACTCATTCCTAATCCGTCTTTTTTTTCTGGTCCATTATTTATATAACTTAAGTTTTCTTTTGCATATATTATTGGATAATTCTTACAAGATGTATATGGATTTGTCACTTGTTCTCCGTATTTTGCTGCATCTGTTGTATCTTCATGTGCACTTTTTACTGCTTCTTCTGTCATGTATTTTTCTATGTCATCTATATTTAAACTTCTTGCTGTTATTCCTCTTGCTGTATTTCCATATAAACTATTACATGCATCATTTAATAATTTTACTCCATTATTATATCCTTGTGTTTCTCCTAAATATACGGTTCCTGTTGTTGGTGCTGTTGGTACTAATGTTACTTTTCCATTTTCTATGTCTAATACTCTCCACTCACTTATTTTAAAGTTTGCTTCGGCACTATTTAATGTTGTATCGCTTTGGCCACTTGAACAATATTTTCCTTGCCAATTATATTTTCCACTTGGTGTATATGTTACTTTTGAACCTATTTCTAGCCCTTCCGGAAGTGGTTTTGGTGTGGTTACTGTTCCTTTTGCATCTACTGTAAAAGTATGTCCATCCATTGTGACTGTTACTGGAAAAGTATCTCCTGTTACAGTTCCACCTTCGCTTTTTACTTCTTCTTTTAATTTGTCTAAACTTAAATCTCCATTATTATCATAACTACCTAATACTGCTATTTGTAGTTTTTCTTCTGCACTTGCATACTCTGTTTTTGTTTTTGCTTCTTGTGCTTTGTTTATTAACCCTTCTCCTGTTGCTATTTTTATTGATACTACTGCTAGTATTATTAGCACTATTATTGTGATGACTAGTGCAATTAAAGTAATACCTTTGCTTTTTTTTAGTTTGCTTTCCATTCTTTTAATTCCTCCTTGTATGATATTTTTTATTTTAATTTTAAAAATTTAATAACTATTTAAAATAGAAAAAGACAACAACAAAAACCTGTTTATTCCAGGCTTTTATCACTGTTTTTTTCATTTCTATATATTATTTTACTTTTTTCTTTATTTAATAAATGTATTGTGTGTGTACAGCCACAAGGCTTACGCCTGTTGTTTCTTTCATATTTTTCTCCTCTTTTGTTTTCTTTTTTCACAACTTCTTTGCTCGCTTAACGATTGATACAAATTTCAATCAAACTATATATAGATTAACACATTATTAAAAAATTTTCAAGATATTGACTGCAAAAATTTTCTACAAATATTTGTTTGTTTTTATTGCTTTATTTTAGAAAATATGCTATACTAACTCACATAGGAAATGATGATAAGCAGATGTGGTTTTGCCACCAATCTTTACGAAACATCGTAGGAAGGGTGGTGATGTTTATGGTTGAAGTGATACTATTTTTATAATATCATTTATGTTATCTTTAACATTAAACGTTGCCTTTGCTGCAGTTCTATATAAGAACTGGGTTGATAAGCAACTACATAAATAAATAAATAAAAAAATAAACCATTCTGCTGTGCTAGGCTAATAGTTTATTTTTAAATCTTTATCTTGGCAAGACCATATATGTGGTTTGTCATTTCATATATTTATTATACACAGAATATCGGAAAAAGTCAAATAAATTTTCGTAATTCATATTTTTATTTTTTTATCTTTCATTGTCCATACACTACAATGAGTCAAAAAACATATTTTTTGAATTTTTTTTAATTTTACTACACACCTTACTGCACACTTTTCAAAAAAATAAAACCTTGTAAGTTGCTCTACAGCTTGTTACAAGGTTAATCTAATTTGGCTGGGCTGGCTAGATTCGAACTAGCGCATGCCAGAGTCAAAGTCTGGTGCCTTACCGCTTGGCTACAGCCCAATGTATTATTTTGGTTTACTCATTTGTAGTTGGTAAACGTAACTGGGGTGGAAGATGGGACTCGAACCCACGGTCTCCAGTGCCACAAACTGGCGCGTTAACCAACTACGCTACATCCACCATATTGCACTGCCAATGTTACTTAGCAGTGCAATTAATATTTTACATATTTATTTATATTTTGTCAAGTGTTTATCTGAATTTTTATAAATTTTTATTCTTCTCTTGCCCACACTATTGTTCTTGCTTTACTATCATCAGTACATGTTGATAATGATATTTCTCTTTTTCCATTTGTATTTCTTGTCATATATGATGCATCATCTCCTGATGTTCTATATATTTTATATATAACATATTTCACTTTTCTTCCTGTTAAGTCTGTTATATAAATACTATTACCGTTTTCTAATTTTTTTACATTTGAAAACATTGTTCCATTTCTATAATTGTGTCCTATTATAACATTATTACCAACTTCATTTAATCCTGGTCCATATAAAAATGCTACTGATGTCTCTAATGATTTTTTAGTTACTTTTTGTAGTACTGGATACTTTAAATTTATTTTTGGTATTTGAATCGTTCCTACTACATTAAAACCTTTATATGTTGTCTTTACTCCTGATGAACCTGATGTAGAGTCCATTCCTTCTCCTATTGCTGACAAATCTTGCTTGGTTGTATTATCAACCACATTATTGTCGTTATTTCCTGTTATATTTTCAAATTGTGCTACTGCTTCTTCTGCACCTTTTTCAATATAATATTTTTTATATATGTTATATCCTATAAATATTATAATTCCTATAATAGCTATAATAGCAATTACAAGTATAACTGTTAATAAGTTACCATATTTACTAGTACTAAACATACTATTATTTTTTTTAAACATATTATTTCCTCCTATGTAAAATATCATACATATATTTTTATTATATCATATTTTACATACCTTTTGTATTGTTTTATGTAAATTTATGCATCTGTTCCTAATTTTCTTCCACCCAATAAATGAAAATGTAAATGTTTTACTGCTTGTCTTCCGTCTTCTCCACAGTTATTTACTATTCTATATCCATTAGTTAAGTTGTTTTCTTTGGCTATTTTTTTTATTACTGTAAAGATTCTTCCTATAACAGCTTCATCAGCTTCTTCTATATCATCAGCTGATGCTATGTGTTTTTTTGGAATAATCAAGATATGAACTGGAGTAATAGGACTTATATCTTTAAATGCTAATATTTCTTCATCTTCATATATTTTTTCTGATGGTATTTCACCTTTAACTATTTTACAAAAAATACAATCATCCACTTTTCTTTCCTCCTATTTAATTAATATAGCTTTTATCCTTCTAACACCTGCTGAAGATGCCTCTTCTTTCTTTATTTTGAAATGACCTAATTCCTTAGTGTTTTTTACATGAGGCCCACCGCATAATTCTTTTGAAATATTTCCTATTGTATATACTGTAACTATGTCTGGATATTTTTCTATAAACATACATTCAGCTCCAGATTTTATTGCTTCTTCTTTTGACATTTCTTCACATTTTACTTCTAAAGATTCATCTATCCATTTATTAACTAACTCTTCTGTTTTAGCTTTTTCTTCATCTGTCATTTTATGGTCACAAGAAAAGTCAAATCTCATTCTTTCTGATGTTATATTTGATCCTCTTTGATGTACATCTTTTCCTATTACTTCTTTTAATGCTGCATTTAAAAGATGTGTTGCTGTATGATATGCTATAGATTCTTCGCTTTGATCTGCTAGTCCACCTTTAAATTTTTGTTTAGCACCTTCTCTTGATTTTTCTTGATGTTCTTTAAATAGTTTATCAAATCCTTCTAGGTCTATTTTCAAATTGTTTTCTTTTGCTAGTTCATTTGTAACTTCTGGTGGAAATCCAAATGTATCATATAGTCTAAAAACAATTGCTCCTTCTAGAATGTTTTTTCCTGTTTCTTTTGCTTTTACAGCTTCTTTGTTGAATTCTTTTTCTCCATTTGCTAATGTTTTTATAAATTTATTTTTTTCTTCTACTATTACATTTTTTATTGTTTCTCTATTTTTATCTAGTTCTGGGTATAGGTCTTTTAATGTATCAATATACAAATCTATTATGTTTGGTATCTCATCCAAGTTTATTTCTAGCTTATTCATATGTCTTGTCATTCTTCTAATTAATCTTCTTAAAACATATCCTCTATCAACATTACTTGGTCTTCCACCATCTGATATTATCATCATACTTGTACGTAAATGTTCTGTAACAATTCTTCTGCTATCTATATAATCATTTTTTTGTAATTCTGCAAGTTTATCCATTACTGGTTTAAATACTTCTATATCAAATGGTGTTTCTTTTCCTTGTAAAAGCATTGCCATTCTTTCCAATCCTAGACCAGTATCAACATTTTTTTGTTTTAATTTTGAATATGAACCATCTTTGTTTTTATAATATTCCATAAATACATTATTCCATATTTCAACATATTTACCACAATCACATGATGGATTACATTTTTCACTACAAGCTGGTTTTCCTGTATCATAGAACATCTCTGTATCTGGTCCGCAAGGTCCTTCTTCTCCTGCTATCCACCAGTTATCATCTTTTCCAAAATAATATATATGATTTTCTGGTATGCCTACGCTTTTCCATATACTTGCTGTTTCTTTATCTCTTGGACAATCCTCGTCACCTGCAAAACATGTTACAGATAATTTTTCTACTGGAATATTTAATTCTTTTGTTAAGAATTCAAAACTCATGCTAATAGCTTCTTTTTTGAAATAGTCTCCCAAAGACCAATTTCCAAGCATTTCAAAGTAAGTTAAATGTCTATTGTCTCCCACTTCATCTATATCGTTAGTTCTAACACATTTTTGATAGTCTGTTAAGCGTGTTCCTTCTGGATGTTTTTTTCCTAACAAATATGGTACTAAAGGTTGCATACCTGCTGTATTAAATAATACAGATGGATCATTTTCTGGTATCAATGGTGCACTTGGTATTACTTTATGTCCATGTTTTTCAAAATAATTTAAATATTTATTTCTAATATCTATTGCTTTCATTTTATTCTCCTCTATCACTAAACATATGTAAGAAATTATATTACATTTTCAGCTAAAAATCAAGGTTTATTTCTTGTTATTATGAATAATTTATGAAAAGTTCACCCCCATGATATAATGGAGGTATGAGAACAAAAATAAGCAAAAAAATTGCAGGACGACCCAAAGCCGTCCCGCAATCTTATTTTTTATTTTAATTGCCATACTCCTGACGCATCTTTTTCTCCTTGGATATCAGATTTTAGAGAAACTACGGGGCGCACGCAATAATAGTGGCCGCCCTCGTTATCATAAGAATCATACAAGAGGCTTCCGTCCAATGCAATCACCGTAAATATCGAACAAGCCCCAGCTTGCGTAGTAATGATCTCCATAGACATTGCGAGAAGCCAACCATTGAGCTGCTTCACTACTTCCTGTTCCTTCTGATATTATATCTGACATCTTCTTTCCATCACTTGTTGTTTGTTTTACTTTATCTGATTCACTATAACTATACTCAGTAGACTTTACGCTTATTCCTTTATCGCTTCTATTATTTGCACTTATCGTTTCTTCTTTTTTTGCTCCTGGCATTCTAAATGTTTGATAACTTCTGTTTGTTATATTTGTCCAATCTTTTACTAATGTTCCATCTGCTTTTGTTTTTTTACATTGCATATAATCTCCACTTGTTGGAAATCTATATGTGTATATATCTCCATATCCTTCATATGTTGTTGGATCATAATTTCCTAATTTGTTTATATCTTCTATATTTAAACTTCTTGCTCCTGTTGCGTGTTCTCCTTTTCCATATAGCTCATTACACATATTATTTAATATATCTTCTGCATTTATATATCCTGTTTCTCCTCCTAAATATAATGTGCTACTTGTTGGGTTATCACTTATTAATTCTATTTCTCCTTTTGCGCTTATTCCTAATACTCTCCAACCTAAATTTTTTTCTGTTTTGAATGTTTGATCACT
>OIYG01000380.1_pt1 | contig 45173 bp, 44 predicted proteins | sample 1587861 | NCBI WGS metagenome assembly OIYG01 (sample SAMN03283272) | human gut metagenome | biome: human-associated habitat; material: feces | host: Homo sapiens | place: Peru | collected 2012
AAATGTATAAAAAAAATAGATATTTCTATCTATTATTACTCATATTGGTAGCGAGGGAGGGACTCGAACCCCCGACATATCGGGTATGAACCGATCATTCTAGCCAGCTGAATTACCTCGCCATAAATCAAGTAAGCAATATAATAATATCATAAATATTGTTAATTGACAATACTTAACACAAAATTTCCTTAAAAAAATGCCTAAATTACCATTTCTTTATCAATTTTGGTATCTTTTTCATCATATTGCTTACTTTTAGTATATCCATTTATTGTAAATTCATTTCCGTATTTTTCAATACCTTTATTTATTGCTTTCCAATCATTTGAATTTTCCTTTAAAAAATCTTTTATCTCATTATATAAATCATTTTCTTTTATTACTGCTTGTCTTAAATTTAATAATTTGTATGGTATTTCTTCAAAAGTCGGATCAGTTTCCATATTATAATATTTTTTTAATAAATCAGTTATTTTATCTGAATCTGTATATAATCTTCCTGATAATACAGTAGATAACTCCACAAAATTTATTACAAATTTATTATTTTTTTTATTATCAATTTTCTTTTGGTAATTATCCCAAATAGCATCTGCTCTTTGCATTCTACTCTCTATTTCGTGAGTGTAATGCTCTGTCATTTTAATATCTGTACCGTGTCCCATCAAAACTGCCAATTCTTTTGGTGTAAGATATTCGTTTTCGTGATAATTTGCCGTACACCAACTATGTCTTAATCCGTGAGGAGTCACATCCCCTAGAGCATATTTATTTCTAAAGTTAGTCCACACTTTATAAGGTGTATCAGGGTGCATTATCTTTCCAAATCTACTCAAAAACACATTATCAGGAGCATTGTAGTCTTTACCATATCTATTAACAAACATTGATATTTGTTCTTCACGATATTTAAAATAAACTTTTGCTAAATTCATAACAAATTTTGGCAATTTAATAATTCTTTCGCCATTTTCTGTTTTTGTTTCTTTTTCGTAAGTAGTTCCTTTTCTCTTGGTGCTAACAACACTATATTTTACTTTGATAGTATTATTTTCAAAATTGAAATAAACAATGATGATGCACATTTAATAATTAAATACAAAAAGAAAAAATATGATGTTTTTATTGTTAAAGATGATGATAACTATTACTGGCTACTTAAACCATATAACCAATCATATTATAAAACTTATGTTGATTTTGATAACTCTAATATTGATATAGTGTTTTTTGCTATCAGAGAAAACGAAGATTTATATTCGTAGAGAAAGGAGGAAAATGTTGTCTGCCGTTAAAAATGCTGAAAAAGATAAAAAGGAAATGACTGATTGTTTTGCTTATGTTAGTAAAAATTATTGTAATGCACTATCAGTAAAAAATTGTAGTCAATGCAGTTTTTACAAATCAAAACAAGAAGTTCCTAATTACCAAAAATATTTATTGAATAGTAAAAAAGGAGAAAATGAAAAAAATGAGAAATAATATTGAATTAATACTATGGTCTATCCTTACAGGACTATTACTATGCAACTCATTTGAGATAGTAACAAATATTTGTGATAAGATGGAAATACCTTATGATCTATGTATAAGTGTCGCAAGTATAGGCTTTAGAGCAGAACTAACTATTGTATTGTGTATTGCTATGCTAGTTGTATTTTATAAAAGCACACATTATATTGCTAATTTATTAGGAAGATTGATTTATTGTTAAATTGTTAAATAGTCGCTAGTACAGGACTATTTTTATTTTGTCTAAAAAATATAATTAAAATTAAATAAGTATAAATAAACATAAATAAAAAAAGAGAATTTAATAAAAAATTCCCTAAAATTTCCCTGAAAAAATTTTAAAAAAAGAATTTGCAACTTTGCAAACCCTTATAAAATCTAGTAAAAATTGATTTTTAAATTTATAAATTAAGTCAGTGGCTAATTAGGTATGAACCGGTCGCTCTAGCCAACTGAGCTACACCGCCATTTGTAAGAACAAATTAATTATAACAAATATAATTTGTTCGTGCAAGTTTTTTATTCTTCGCTATCTTTTTTTATTTCAATAACTTCTTTTCCTTTATAATTACCACATTCAGTACAAGCTCTATGAGGTCTAATAGCTGCACCACATTTTGGACAAGTAGTCATTCCTGGTAATTCTTTTTTTAAATGAGTACGACGCATTCTCTTTTTAGTTTTACTAGTTCTTCTAAATGGAACTGCCATATTATCACTCCTTCCTTACTATTCGCTTATTAATTCCCATCCATCCCCAGATGTGTTGGAAGGTTTTATATCTTTAGACACAACACGAATGGGAATTTCCAATACAATATTCTCCCATAAAATTGGAGATATTTCAAGTAAATTTTTATTATTTTTATAAATTTCTTCAAATTTTCCTATGTTTTCTTCAATTTCTGATGTAAAATCATAAGGAACATCATTTAAAGTTATTGCACAAGGTAAAATCATTCTTCCAGTAATTTTTACATTTAAATTGATATAATCATCATAATCTACTGAAACTTCACCTGATACATGTAAATTTTCTAACTTTCTAATGTCAGTATTTTTATAATAATCTTCATCAATTACAAAATCACTGTCAATATTCATTTTTCCAAATCTATTTAAATAATTTAAATCTATTTTCATTACATCATCTTATTCATTTGTTGCATTAATTGTTTTACTTGTTTTTGGCTAGGTTTTCTACCCATACCACTCATTAATGTTTCTATCATCTTTTCATTTATAGGTGGATTTTTCTTAAAATATTTTTGCATATAACTCTTTGCTATAAAGAATCCTGCTAATGCTCCAATAATTAATCCTACAAGTACTAATAATATATCATGTAACATAATATCCCTCCTTACTAAGATTATACTAAATATAATATATTTTTACAAGATATTTATTTTGATTTGTTATGTATATTTTCCTCTTTAGTTTTTGTAAAAAAATTATAATAATTATGAATAAAATCGCATACAAATAAATCTGTTATTTCTTTTAGATTACATAAAAATACATTGTTTTCTTCATTACTTTTAATTCTCATATGACTTTTATAAATTAACAATTTACTCTCTTCTCCACTAAAATAATTATGATACATGTGGGTATTTATAAATTTAGTATAATCTTCATCATTTTTTAATTTATCATAAATATATTTATTAAAAAATTCCATATTAATTGGTAAACATATTTCATTAAATAAATCAAAAGCAACTACAATATCTTTACTTTTATAGGTATATATACTATTTAAAAGTGTATAAATATTTTCGGGCATATTTCTTGCTACTGCTATAAATTTTTTATTTATTTTAAAAATATAAAAAGTTCTCAATATAATCACCTTAATAACTATATCAAGAAATTAGTATTTATTTTGTCGAATTAAATATTATAAGTTCATGTTGACTACGTGTAACTGCAACATAATATAAATATTTATCTTTATAAAAGTTATTTATTATTATAACTGAATCAAATTCTAGCCCTTTAGATGCATAAGCTGGTATTATTATTAAATTTTTATTAAATTTTTCTGTATCTATATCAACTATATTAATATCACTTATTTCTTCTTGTATGTTATCATGTATTAGATTTGCTTCTTCTATACTTTTAGTAATAACCGCTACACTATTATATTTATTTTTTAAATAATTAATTTTATCAATTAATATTTCATAATCCAATGTATCAAATATCTCTACTGGAATATTATTGTTACGTCTAACAGCACTAGAATGTTTTAAATTAAGTATCTTATTTGAATATTCTATTATTTCTGGACTTGATCTATAAGTTTTATTTAATTCAACGTATTTGCTTACACCATCAAATATATTTTCTAATATATTTAAATTATCATATTTATAAAATGGATTTATAGTTTGATTTATATCTCCTAATATTGTAAAATCAGTATTTCTAAATAATAATTTTATTATTTTATATTGTAGTAATGTATAATCTTGTGCTTCATCTATAACAACTAATTTAGTACTTACTCTATATGGAATATTTGTAAGCAAAAATTTAAGATAAATAAATAGAGTTGAATCTTCGTAGTTTAATACTTTTTTATTTAGATTTTTTATATTTTCATTTCTGTTAAAGTATCCATTATAATCATTTAAAAATTCTTGACTATCATAAAAGCTTTTATAAATATCTTTCATATTTGTTGTAGTATTTATAGTTTTTAGTAATAATGACTTTATTCTAACGTTATCTTGTTTTTTCCCACTATAATATCTATTATTAATTTTTTCTGCTATATAATCAAATCTATCAAATAAATTAAATTTATTATATCTATTTTTTAATAAATCATTTAATTCTTCTTTTGATATAGTTTGTTCTTTATATGTTATATCATTAATAAATCTAGTTAGATTAGTGATTGTTTTTGCATAATTTTCTAAGATTTGTATTATATTATCACTAAGTTTATATTTTATTAATTCGTTATTTTGATATTCATTTTTATAATATCGTGCTAAAAATTCACTATAGGGTTCTACTCTATAATATTCTTTTATGTACGTTGATGCAAATTCATGAAATGTTGTTATTAAAGTGTTATCTTCTCCTAGTTCTGGAAGAACATTGCCAATATATTCTTTAAATATATTATTAGGTGAAAATATTAATACGTTATTGCTAGTTAAATAGTCTAATTTATAAAGTAAGTATGCTATTCTATGAAGTGCTACGCTTGTCTTACCACTACCTGCTATACCTTGAACAATTAAATTATTTGTTTTATCATCTCTAATGACTACGTTTTGTTCTTGTTGTATTGTGTTAACAATATTTTTCATATGTTCACTAGAATTTTCTTTTAGAACACTTTGAAGAACTTCATCATCAATATTTATTGTAGTATCAAAGACGTTATCTAATTTTCCATTATTAATTTGATATTGTCTTTTTAAAGTTATTTCACCTTCAACAATTCCATCTGGAGATTTATAATTAGCTTGTCCTACTCCATAATCGTAAAACATAGAACATATTGGACTACGCCAATCATATACATAATAATTTAAATCTTCTTCTACATTAGTTATACCAATATATATTTTATCTTCTGTTTCATTAGTCTTAAAATCTATTCTAACAAAGTATGGCTTATTTTGAATAGAATATAATTTCTTAAACTTTTTTGCTTTTTGTTCTAGAAAAAAGACTTCTAAATCATTACTTGTTCTTAATGTTTTCATTTCAGCTGGATCGAGTTCAGCTTTATTATCCCACATCATTTTTTGAAACTCTTTTAATTTAGTTTCTTTATCATAAAGATCTGTACTAAGTGTCGATATTTGTTTTCTTACAATATCTATAGTACTTTCAATTTTTTTGTTTTCAAGCAAAAGATCATTTTTAGATATACCCATTTTACCTCCATAAAAATGTCTTTAAAAAACTAAGCAAATTAATGATAACATATAATGTATAGATTTATCAAGAAAAAATTATAAATAAATACTTTTTATATAATAAAACAATTGACAATTATATAGTATATTGGTATTATTGTATTGACAGTATGTTTCCCCCTAAATAATTTAAATGATATACAATTTATTTTCAATTTTTCAAACATACTGTCATTTACTTAATTTATTATATTTAAGTAAATATAAACATTCATTTCTATATAAAATAAAAAGATAACAGAATTCTTTTACATTCGTTATCTTTTTATTTTAGTGATTGTAATGATAGAGTTTTAGATTCATTATTTAATTCTTTTCTAATTTGTTCATTCTTTCTCTGTTAAATTTATTCAAGGTAGAAATTTGGTCTGGTTAAGAGTTCTAGCTTTCTTCCTTCTTCATCTAATTCATTACTTTTTATTTTTGTTGCTGCACTGTAAACGTTTCCTCCACCATTCATTTTATTCATTATTTTACTAACATCTACTTTTCCTTTACTTCTAGCACTTATTGAAATTAACTCATCATCTATAAATCCTGCAGCAAATGCAGCATCTGCTTTAAATCTCAATAGATAGTCTGCAACTTTAGCAAGTTCTTCTTTTGTATATAAAACATCATCATCTGCTATACATATTGCAATACTGTAAGTTATAAAATTTGCTTTGCTAACTAAATCTTGTACTCTTCTATCGCTTTCAAAATCGGTAGCAAAATATTCATTTACTTTTGCTATATCTGCTCCTCTATCAAGTAATTTAGATACAGTATTCATTGTTTTGCTGTTGCAATTTTTTGTATATTTATCAGTATCTAAATATATACCTGCCAACAAATAATTTGCTATGTTTTTTGTAAAATTTATTTTATATGATATTAATAGATTAGTCATTATTTCTGCAGCACTTGAAATATTGGTATTAATATACTTATACGGTGTGTCAATCTTGTTATCATTTTGTTTATGATGGTCAATTACAATTATATCTTTAAAAGAGTCTAAATAATCTTTACAAGGTAAAACATCTTTACAGCTTACATCTAATGTTATTAATAAATCTTTATTTGTTTTGATTTTTTTATATTCTTCATTATTAATGTAGTTAATTGTAGAATTAGTACTGTCTATCATTTGTTTTACACCAGGTTCAACTTTGATTTCTTGATCATTATACAATATATAAACATCTGTTTTGAATTTTTTTGCTATCTCACTCATAGCAATACAAGATGCTATTGAATCAAAATCTGCTCCAATATGTCCTGTTAGTATAACTTGTTTAGATTCACCTATTTTTAATTCTAATATTTTTTTTATTTCACATATATTTGGCATAATATCACCCATGTAACAATATTATATATGTTATTTTTTTTTTGTCAAATATAATCTTATATGCTAGAATATATTTTAGGTGATATGATGGACAGTTTGAAGATTAAAATAGTTTTTTTTGATATAGATGGGACACTAACTAATTCTAATAAAGTTATGAGTGAAAACACCATTAATACTTTAAACAAATTAATAGAAAAAAATATTTTTATAGTACTTTGTTCCGGGAGAGCAAATAGTTATATAAAACAATATTTAAAACTAATAAATAAATCTAAATATAGTATTTCAAATAATGGAGCTTTAATATATGATAATAATTTAAATAAGATTATTATTTCACATACGTTATATAGTAAAGATTTAGAATATTTATGGAATTACTCAAATGAAACTAAATCAAGTTTTATAATTAATACTGTTAATAATAAATATTCTAATAATTTTGTAAAAAATAAAAAGGATAAAATTATTGTTGACAAATTAACTGATGTCAAAGAAGATAAAGTGCAGTTAGTAATTAGTAACGATGATATTAATATAATGAAAGAATTAGAATTGTATATAAATAATAAAACTAATTTAAAAGTAATTAATAAATCGTTTGATTATTTGAATGAAATTAAAGATGGGTATTATTTTTTTGATGTAGTTAATAAAAATGTTAATAAAGGTAATGCTATAAATGACTTATTAAAAGTTCTTAATATAAATAAAAAAAATAGTTTATGTTTTGGTGATAGTATAAATGATATTGATATGTTTAAAAGTGTTGGAATTAGTGTAGCGATGGCAAATGCTATAGAAGATTTAAAAAATATTGCAGATTATATAACTGATACTAATGACGAAGATGGAATAAGTAAATTTTTTGATAAATATTTATAAAAAATACAAAGCTAAAATTTAAACTTTGTATTTTTTGTTATCTATTATTTAATTCTTTAGTAAGTATTTCTTTTACTAATACAGGATTTGCTTTTCCTCTAGTTTCTTTCATAACTTGACCTACAAAGAAATCAAACATATTAGTCTTACCATTTTTATATAACTCTATTTGTTTTGTATTATTATTTAAAATTATTTTTATTAAATTTTCTAATTCAGTGCTGTCATTTATTTGCTCCATACCTAATTCACTAATTAATTCTTTTGGTTCACGTTTTAATTCTAGAGATTTATTAAATAATTCTTTGGCTTGTTTAGAATTAATTTTATTATTTTTTATAGAATCTATTATAAATGCTAGTTTTTCTGGAGTTAAAAATATTTCTTTTATAGATATATTGTTGCTATTTAAATAATCAGTTATGTTATTTATAATCCAATTAGTAGATAATTTAATATCACAATTTAAACTAATTAATTTATCAAAATAATCACTTATATCTTTATCTTTTGTTATTATTGAAGCATCAGTATTTGTTAATCCTAATTCATTAATATATTTTAATTTTTTTTCGTTTGGTAAAGTTGGAATACGTGATTTAATTTCATCAATTAATTCTTCTGTTATTTTATATGGTGGTATGTTTGGTTCAATAAAATATTTGTAATCTATTGCATCAGCTTTGCTTCTCATACTTATTGTTGTTTCTGTAGATTCATCGAATCTTCTTGTTTCTTGAACTATATCGTCTTTTTTTCCAGCCATAATTAAGTCTGTTTGTCTTTTTATTTCATATTCTATTGTTTTTTCTACGTTTCCTATATTATTAACATTTTTTACTTCAACTTTTGTTCCAAGTTCAGTACTTCCTTTTTCCATCATAGAAACATTTACATCGCATCTTATTTGCCCTCTTTTAACATCCGCATCACTTATACCAGTATATCTAAATATATTTTTCATAGTATCTAGGAATGCTACTGCTTCACGTGATGAATGCATACAAGGTGCTGTAACTGTTTCTAAAAGTGGTACTCCTGCTCTATTGTAATCAATTAAAGAAAAGTATGAATAATGATCAAGTGATGCTGAATCTTCTTCTAAATGTATATCTAATATATCTATATCTAATTCTTTATTATCAACCATAATACTTAATTTACCGTTTGTTCCAATAGGATTATGAAATTGTGTTATTTGATATCCTTTTGGTAAATCTGGATAATAATAATTTTTTCTATCAAATATAAAGTATTCTGGAATATTACATTTTAATATTAAAGCCATTTCTATTGCTCGTTCCATACATTCTTTATTAGCAATTGGTAAAATACCAGGAAGTGCAACATCTATTTTATTTACATGTAGGTTTGAAATGTCATTATACGTATTTTCTGCTGGTGAGAATACTTTTGTAGTTGAATTCATTTCAGCATGCATTTCAAGACCTATGACAGGTATTAATTCCATTATTTCACTTCCTTTGCAATTTGATTTTTGAAATTATATGTTGATTCTAATTTGTAAGCAATATTTAAAACTTCTTTATCTTTCATAATATTACCAGTTATATTTACTCCAATGGGCATATTATTAACGAATCCATTTGGAATTGTAATACTTGGATAGCCACCGAAGTTTCCTATAGCCATTAAATTTTCTAAGATTTGCTCATTTCCACTTATTTTTTCATTAACGTTATCTATTTTTGGTGCAATTTTTCCACTTGCTGGCATGATCATTGCATCATAAGTGTTATATAATTCATTCATTTTATTTGTTATTAATCTTCTAACTCTTTTTGCATTTAAAAAATATTTTTCTTGATTTTCTTTTTGTAGTACATATGAACCTATAACAAATCTACGTTTAATTAATGAAGAAAAACCTTTTGTTCTATAATTTTTAATCATATCAACGTAGTTATCACCTTCTCCTCTTGGTCCAAATATAATACCAGTTAAGTTAGAATCATTACTTGTTGCTTCAGCACAACTTAAACATACATAAGTTGGAAATATTGCTTTTAATAAATTCATATCTATTTCTATACCATTAACAGTACAGCCTAAATCTTCTAAATGTTTTAATGTTCTTTTAAATTCTTCTAGAATTTTATTTGTTTCTTCATTATCATTTAAATTATCTAATAAATTTTTTATATAAAATATTTTTTTACCTTTTATATCGTTATTTAAATTAGCAGTTAAGTTTGGTTCTAAATCTATTGTTGTCATATCATTTTCATCTATTCCAACAACGTTATCAACTATTATTGCAGCATCTCGAACACTACGTGTTAAAACACCTACATGGTCTAAGCTTGATGCGAAAGGGAATAAACCAAATCTACTTATTGCACCATAAGTTGGTTTAAATCCAACAACTCCGCAATATGCTGCTGGTTTACGTACAGAGTCTCCTGTATCACTTCCTAATGCGTAAGGTACAACACCACTAGCAACTAAAGCAGCACTTCCCGCACTTGAACCAGCTGTTATGCGTGTATTGTCCCATGGATTTTTAACTATTCCAGTATGGCAAGTAGTACCTGTTCCGCCCATTCCTAATTCATCCATAGCACTTTTTCCTATCAACACTGCGCCTACATCTTTTAAACGTTTTATAACAGTAGCATCAAAAAATGGTATATAATCTTTTAATGTATTACTACTTGCTGTTGAAAGAATGTCTTTTGTTGATAAATTATCTTTTGCCACGTAAGGAATCCCTGATAATACATTTTCAGATACATTACCAGTTGCATCATCACATATTGTTACGAACGCATTTAATTCATCTTGTAGTTGATGTGATTTTTCTAATGATTCTTTAACTAGTTCATCAGATGATGTTTCTTTTTTTATTAATTTTTCATGTAATTTTTCTAACATTATCCCACCACCTTTGGCACTTCTATTTCTCTATCACTAACTTTATCAGAATTCTTTAAAATATCTTTTACGTCATCATTTTTTATAGTTTTTCCATCTCTTGGACGGGCTTCTATAACAAATGGATAATGTTGTGGTTCGACATCTTTAATTCCTTCTATTTCATTTATTAAATCCATATTAGCTTCTATTACTTCAAATTCATCTAAAATAGTTGTTGTTTCTTCTTCAGTTAAACCAATTAATAGTTTATCTGCATAATCTTCAATTAATTCTTTTGTAAATTTACTCATCTTTATCACTCACTTTTATTCCTAATTCTTCTAGTTGTCTTTCACTTACTACATTTGGTGCATCACTCATTAAATCATTAGAACTAGTTGTTTTAGGGAATGCAATAACATCTCTTATATTTTCTGTACCTGCTAAAATCATTGTAAGTCTATCTAAGCCTAAGGCAAATCCTCCATGTGGAGGTGTTCCACATTTTAGTGCATCTACGAAGAATCCAAATTTTTCTTTTATGTCATCTTCACTAAGTTCTAAAGCTTTAAACATTTTTTCTTGAACATCTTCTTTATGTATTCTTATGCTTCCTCCACCTGCTTCATATCCGTTAATTACAATGTCATAAGCTTTTGAATAACAATGTGCTTTGTCTGTTAATAATTTATCTACATCTTCATCCTTTGGACTAGTAAATGGATGATGACATGCAACAAATCTATTTTCTGTATCGCTCCATTCAAATGATGGAAAATCAGTTACCCAAAGTAATTTATAATCATCTTTTTTTATCATATTATTATCTCTAGCAATTTTGCATCTTAAAGCTCCTAATGCAATTTTTACTAATGATTCTTTACCACAAACTATAAATACTATATCATTATTATTAATTAGTAATTCTTCCTTTAAACCATTAATTTCTTCATCAGTTAATCCTTTAACACTACCAGTTATTTCTTCACCAAATTTGATGTATGCAAGACCACCAGCTTTATAGGTTTTAACGTATTCTGTTAATTTATCTATTTCACGTCTTGAATAAACAGTTGCTAAATCTTTAACAACTATACAATTTATTACTCCATTATTAGTTATAACTTTGTTAAAGAATTCTATATTAGTATCTTTAAAAATATTAGTTATATCATTAATACGCATATCAAATCTTAAATCCGGTTTATCAGAACCATACATTCTTATTGCATCATCATATTTCATTCTAAGTAATGGCAATTTAATATCTATTCCTTTAGTTTCTTTAAATACGTTTACTACTAAATTTTCACAAAGGCTCATTACATCGTCTTCAGTTACAAAACTCATTTCAACGTCAACTTGTGTAAATTCTGGTTGTCTATCAGCTCTTAAGTCTTCATCTCTAAAACATTTTGCAATTTGAAAATATCTTTCTACTCCACCTATCATTAATAGTTGTTTATATATTTGTGGTGATTGTGGAAGAGCAAAGAATTTACCATTAAATATACGTGATGGAACTAAATAATCTCTTGCACCTTCTGGTGTACTTTTACAAAGTATTGGAGTTTCTATTTCTAAGAAATTTAGTTTATCTAAATAGTTTCTTATAGACATTGTTATTTTATGTCTTAGAACAAAATTATTTATTAAACTGTTTCTTCTTAAATCTAAATATCTATATTTTAGTAATGTATCATCATTAGCATTAACATCATCACTTATTTGAAATGGTATTTCTATAGATGTATTAACTAATTCTAATTCATCAACAATTACTTCTATTTTTCCTGTAGATAATTTTTCATTACTAGTAATTCTTTCTACAACTTTACCTGTAATTTTTATTACGTACTCGCTTTTTAATGAACTAGCAAGTTCATAATTTTTATTTTCTGGATTAACAACAAGTTGTATTAACCCTGTTCTATCTCTTAAATCTATAAATATTAAACCACCTAAGTTACGTACCTTTTGTACCCAACCATATAGTTCAACTATTTGATTTATATTATTTTCATTTATTTCATTATTAAATACTTTTTTCATAATTTCCCTTCTTTTGTATATATTGATAAAATAATTTAGTTATGTTATAGTGTAGTTATGAAGAAAAGCTTCATAAAATATTATAGGAACATTCAGTTTGATCGATTGGATGTCTACTTTATTTAATTTTGGCAGACATTTAAGCCTACGTGCTTAAGTGTTTTTTTTATCGCAATTATTAATATAATAAGAAACAATAAAATGATTGGAATGTATTTAAGAATTTTTATTTTAAAAATTCTTTTTTACGTTTTATTGTACCTCTCTTTAAAAAAGAGGCAATACTTAAGCTTAATTATAAATAAACTATAACTTTTTTATTTATCATATATTTTTTTATTTAATTTTCACAGTTACCTGGAGTTCTTGGATAAGGAATAACATCTCTTATATTTTCTACACCTGTTAAATATATTAGTAATCTTTCAAATCCCATACCAAATCCAGAATGTTTACATCCACCAAATTTACGTAAGTTAATATACCAATCTAAACCTTCTTTATCCATTCCTAATTCATCCATACGACGAACTAATTTTTCATAGTCGGCTTCTCTTTCTGATCCACCCATTAATTCTCCTGCACCTGGTACTTCTAGATCAACTGCAGCAACTGTTTTACCATCGTCATTTTGTTTCATATAGAATGCTTTAATGTCTTTAGGCCAATCTGTAATGAAAACTGGACCGTTAAAGTATTCTGTAATATATTTTTCATGTTCTTTTGCTATATCTTCACCATATTCTGGAGTGAATTCCCAGTCTACTTTTGCTTCTTTAAGAAGAGTAATTACATCATGATGAGTTATTCTAGTGAATTTTGAATTTACTAATTTAGTTAATTTATCAGTTAGGCCTTTTTCAACAAATTTATCACAGAAAGCGATTTCTTCTTTCGCATTGTCAAGTACATATTTAACAACATATTTAAGCATACTTTCCATTATCTCCATATCGCCTTCTAAATCACAAAATGCTATTTCAGGCTCAATCATCCAGAATTCACTAGCATGAGTTTTTGTATTTGAATTTTCTGCTCTAAAAGTTGGCCCAAATGTATATGTCTTTTTATAAGCAAGTGCAAAAGTTTCTGCTTGTAATTGACCACTTACTGTTAGGGATGCTTTCTTTCCAAAAAAATCTTTACTATAATCAACTTTTCCAGTACTTGCTATTTTATCTAAATCTAGTGTAGTTACTTGGAACATTTCTCCAGCTCCTTCACAATCACTTGAAGTAATTAATGGTGCATGAAAGTATACATATCCATTGTCTTGAAAATATTTATGAATTGCATATGCAGCAATACTTCTTATTCTGAATACTGCTCTAAATAAATTAGTTCTAGGTCTTAAATAAGATATTTCACGTAAATATTCACGAGTTGGTCTACCTTTTGCTTGTAAGGGATAATCGTCACTACAATCTCCTTCTAAAATAAAATTAGTTAATTCTAATTCAAATTCTTGACCACTAGCAGGTGATTCTTTTAAAATACCTTCTACTGTTATAGCAGCACCTAATTTTAATTTTTGTATTTCATTAAAACAATCTAACTTATCATCATAAACAATTTGAATACTATCAAAATATGTTCCATCATTTAAATCAATGAATCCAAATTTTGCTTGTTTTCTATGATTTCTAACCCAACCTGAAACTTTATAAACTTTGCCAAATTCTTTTTCTTTATATATATCTTTTGTATCCATTTTTAATTTTTCCTCACATTTTTGTATCTAGATAATCTACTAAATCATTAATATCAACTAATTCTTCTTCTTTTGTCATATTATCTTTTACTTTAACTTTATATTGTTTTATATCTTCACTATTTAATATAATTAAATATTTTGCATTAAATCTATCTGCAGATTTAAATTGATTTTTAAATGATTTATTCATTAAATCTGTTTCTACACTAAATCCGTTTAATCTTAAATCTTGTATTAGGTATGTTGCAGTATCTTTTTCATCTTCGTTGCCGTACATTATGAATAAATCAATATCCTCTTTTATTTTGAAATTTATATTAAGTGTTTCCATTGCAAGTATTGTTCTATCAAGTCCCATTGCAAATCCAACAGCAGGCACTTCTGGTCCATCAAGTTCTTTAACTAAACCGTTGTATCTACCTCCACCACCTAAGACATTTGCATTTCCAAATTCAGGTATATTTCCAATTATTTCAAATACTGTGTGATTATAATAATCAAGACCTCTAACTAAATTAGTGTCGATTTCATAATCTATATCCATTAGTTCTAAATATTCTTGTAATTTTTCAAATCTCTTTTTGCTTTCTTCATTTAAGTAATCTAATGTTTTAGGAGCATTTTTTAAATAATCACTTCCTGCATCCACTTTACAATCCAATATTCTAAGTGGATTTTTATTTAATCTTTCTTTACAATCTTCACATAAATTATCAATTATTGGTGTGAAATAGTCTATTAAAGCTTTTCTATAATTATCTCTAGATTCATTGTCTCCTAAAGAATTGATTCTAACACTAACATCTATTCCTAATAACTTATAAGTGTTGTAAGCTAAGCTTATTATTTCTGCATCACTCATCACGTCATCTGTACCTATACATTCAATTCCAAATTGTGTAAATTGTCTTGTTCTACCACTTTGTGGTCTTTCATATCTAAACATAGGACCATTATAGTAAACTTTAAATGGTTCAGTCATATTTCCATATAATTTATTTTCTATGAAACTTCTAACTACACCTGCCGTTCCTTCTGGACGAAGAGTAATCATTCTATCTCCTCTATCTTTAAAATCATAAGTTTCTTTTGTTACTATATCGCTTGATTCTCCTACACTTCTATGAAATAATTCACTGGATTCAAATATAGGCGTTTCAATGTAACTATAATTATATTTTTCACATATTGCATCAATTACATTATATACGTACTTTCTTTTTTTGGCATCAATCCCAATAACGTCATAAGTTCCTTTTTGTTTTGTTATCATATTTTCCCTCTTTCTAAAATAAAAACACTTGGAATGTGTAAGGACGAAAAAAATACTTTCCGCGGTGCCACCTTACTTTACAAGTGTACTCTCTTTATTCTTAACGTGAATTATACGTTCTTATTTTTTTAAAAGTGTCTTCAATATATTTTAATATGGACATTCACACCAACTAGTCTTCTCTTGATATAAAAAATATATCTACTTCTCTTTCAACAAGAATATAGATATATTTTACTTTATTTTTTATTTTAAGTCAATAGCGAGTTTATATTTATTTTTTATGATTATTTCTATAATTATTTAGTATTTTTAATATTCCAACGTATGGTAATGTAACACATGTTTTTCTATTTTGTTGTTTATATATTTCATCAAATGCAATTGCTTCATTTAGTTCTTCTTCTTTGTATTCTTTTTCATTTACCATATTCATAAAATTATCAATATATTTTATTGCATCGTCTACACTTTTATTTATTATATTTTTTAACATTATTGATGTACTTGCAGTAGAAATAGCACAAGCTTCTCCATTAAATCTAATATCTTTTATGATATTATCTTTTATATCAATATAAATATCTATGTTATCAATACATGACTCGTTATTAGAATTGGTCTTTAAATAATTTAACTCATCGCTACCATCTTTGTTAAATGGTTTTTGAAAATTATCTAATATTATTTCTCTTTTAAATTCGTTATCCACTATATCATCTCTCTCATTATTTTATCTCTATCACTTAATAGTTCAACTAATTTATCTATTTCTTCATAAGTATTGTAAAAATACAAACTTACTCTTAATGAATTTTTTACTCCTGTTTCACTTTTTAATATTTTAGCACAATGATTACCAGCTCTAACACAAATATTGTATTTATTTAGATAAAATGCTACATCTTGACTAAATATTCCATCTATATTAAATGATACTATTCCAGAATCACTTTCTAAATTTATTATATCTATGTATGGTAATTTAATTAGTTTACCGATTAAGTAGGTTTTTAATTTTTTTTCATATAGGAAAATGTTATCCATACCTATTTTATTTAAATAATCTATTGCGGCACCTAAACCTATTGCACCAGCAATGTTTGGGGTACCAGCTTCGAGTCTAGTTGGCAATTCTTTTAAATATACTTCATTTTCATTATCAAAAGATTCGTTCATTCCCCCACCTAGATTAATTGGTTCTAACTTTTCTAGGAATTCTTTTTTTCCATATAGTACACCTATTCCTGTAGGGCCACACATTTTATGTCCTGAAAAAACTAGGAAATCCATATCACTTTTTTTTACGTCCACTTTTTTGTGAGGCACTAATTGTGCTCCATCAATAACTACAAAAATATCATTAGCATGTGCAAATTTACATATTTCATCTATCGGTCTTTCATCACCTACTACATTTGTTATACCAGCTATACTGATTACTTTTGTTTTTTCTGTAATAGCATTTATAACATTTTCCATTGTAACATGTAGATTTTCATCTAAATCTATATAATTTATTATTATTCCGTTTTCTTTTGCTAATTTAAACCATGGAAGTACATTCGAAGCATGCTCACTCTTTGTTAATAAAACTTCATCTCCTGGTTCTAATAAATTTTTAAAAAAACCATTAGTAATCATATTTAAGGATTCTGTAGAACCGCTAGTAAATATAGTTTCATCAAAATCTGCATTTATAAAATCTGCAACTTTTTTTCTTGCATTTTCATAATTAACATCAACTTTATAACTAATTGTATAATCACCTCTATGTGCATTTGCACTATAATTTTTATAATAATTTGTTATTGCATCAATTACAACATCAGGTTTAAAAGTTGTAGCACCATTATCTAAATATATAATATCATTTCTTAACATAGGAAAATCATATCTATATTCTGTCACTTTATCACCTCCATTTTTTATCTAGCATCATTTTCTAAAAAGCCATCTAATATTAGTTTTATAGCATTTTTTCTATCTATTCCTTTACTCATTAAATAAAATATATAATCTTCGTTAACTGTACTTATACTTGCACTATGGTTTGCAATTACATTTTTTGTATCTATATACATATTTGGATAAATATTAGATGTACCATTATTAATATTTAATAATTTTATATTTTCATATAATTCGTTATCGTGAGTATCTTTTATAACATTTCCATCGACAACTACTTTAGATTTACCTTCATCACTTATTCCGTGTACATTAATAATATTTTTAGAATTATTACCAATCATATTTACATTAATATTTAAATTATATTCCTTTTTTGATACAAAACTATGATTGTATATAAAATCACTATTATTACTTTGGTTTATTCTTATAAATAAATTATTTTCTATTACTTCACTGTATTGATTAATAATTAATTTTACGCCATCACTTATATTTATATTTAAATCATTTATGTTATTTTCTTTTGGTATTGTACATGTAGTATCTTCTGAAACATTTAAATTTATATTTTTTTCTTTATCTAATACTATTTTATTCATTATTATATTTCTCACTTACTTTATTTGTCCCATTAAAACCGTTATTTTCAATATTTTCTGCTAAAGTATAATCTCCAGTTTTAGCTATTTCTCCATTTTCTAATATATGAACATAGTTTGGTACAAGTTTTTTTAATATATTTGTGTGATGAGTAATTATAAGGAATGAACATGAATGTGTATCAAAATATTCTTTTAATGATTCAGTTATTGTATTTAGGTTATCTACATCTACACCACTATCTATTTCATCTAAAAGTATTAAATCAGGTTCTAATACCCATAAATGCATAAGTTCGTTTTTCTTTCTTTCTCCGCCTGACATATTTTCATTAATTCCTCTATGGATAAAACTTTTATCAACTTTAATTTTTTCACATATATTATTCATAAGTTTAGAAAATGAAAATATATCTACATTCTTTCCTGTTTTTGCTTCTAAAGCCATTCTTAACATTTCTGAATTTTTTACACCTTCAATTTCAATTGGATTTTGATTTACTAAAAATATTCCATTTCTTGCACGTTCAGTTGTATCCATTTTTAATAAATCTACATCTTTATAAAAAATACTTCCTTCATCCACTTTATATTGTGGATCTCCCATTAAAACTTTACAAATTGTACTTTTACCACTACCATTAACTCCCATTAATGTATGGATTTCATTTGCATTTATTTCTAAATTAAAATTTTTTAATATTGTTTTATTTTCAACACTAACGGTTAAATTTTTTATACTTAACACTTCAATCACCTACTAAGTATTTTATCACAATAGTTTTAAAATAACCACATTATAAAGAAAAAAGTGTTTGTGAACACTTTTTGTTTGTATGACATTGCTAGATTTCCATCAATTCTTTTTCTTTTGATGATAATACTTCATCTACTTTCTTATTATATTTATTTATTAATTCTTGAACATCATCTGTATATCTATTTTTATCATCTTCAGTAAATTCATCATTATTTTTAATAGAATTATTTGCATCTTGTCTAATATTTCTTAAAGCAATTTTTCCTTCTTCAGCCATAGCTTTAGCTTGTTTAACATATTCTTTTCTAGTTTCCTCAGTTAAATCAGGGACTGTTAAAATTATTACTTCTCCATTATTTGTAGGATTAATTCCTAAATTAGCTTCATTTATTGATTTCTCTATATTTTTCAAATTATTTTTATCAAATGGCTTAATAAATAATTCTTTACCATTATGCACTGTTATATTTGCTAAAGTATTAATTGGACTCATAACACCGTATGCTTCAACATTAATTCCGTTTAACATCATTGGATTAGCTCTTCCTGCTCTAATAGTTGTCAATCTACTTTCTAAAGTTTCTACTGCACTAATCATTTTTAATTCTGTATTGTCTAATATATCCATATAATCTCCTTCTTTTTATTTATTATATAAATTTTTTTATCTTTTTACAAGTAAGAAATATAATATAATTATAATTACTAATATTATTCCACATAGTACTAAAATAATATCAACTGTACCATTATTATCTAATATAAGTTTTTTTTGTTTTTCATTTGTATTAGTTTTTTCTTTTGAATCAATTTCTTTATCTTTTAATAATTCTTCTACATAATCATTATAATAATCTTTTGATTCAGTTACATAATTTAAATAAGTATTATAAATATCAAACAGAGGTAATGGTATTTCATTTTCGTTAGAATTACTACACAATGCTAAAAAAACTTCTACTAATTTTTCTTCATAATTATTCAAACTTTCTTTAGAATATATTTTATCAAAGCTGTATTTTATTGCATTTATATAAAATTCTGTATTTAATCCTTCTAAATTATTAGGAATGCTTATTATGTCAGTTTGTTCTTTTGATTCTGATTTAGTATGAATATTAAATTTGTTTTCTTCTAATTCATTTCTTTTTTCATTTTCTACAAATTTATTGTTTTCGTTTAATATTCTCATGTTTTTTTCATTATCAAACTTTATTATTTCATTTCCAACATAATATATTCTTTCCCCATTTGAATTTAAAGAATAATTTAATCTTTCATTTAATAAACTATTATCATTCATATAATAATTTATTTTTATTCTTTCTTTTAATACCTCATTTATGTCTCTTAAAAATACTTGTTTTACATCCATTTCATTTATATTATTTAACTCTTCAATGAGTGTATCTTTATCTAAATTAGTTTTATAATCCATTTCTATTTGTTCTAATTCATTTAGAAATGGTTTTAACTTTTCTAGTAAATCTTTTGTTTGTAAATTATTGTTATTTTCCTTTTCTAATATTTCTTTTACTTGATCTATATTATTATTTTCTATTTCATATAATTTAGTATTATCTTCATCAGTTACTTTTAAATAAGTTGCATTATTTCTAAAGCCATAAAAATCTTTATTGTTAATATCTTTGCTTGTTTCTACAATGTTAAAATTTTTTAAATTTGAATTATTTTGTTTTATTTCATCAATAACATTTTCTATATTTTTGCTTTTTAATTCATAAATTCTATTTTTTATAATATTTTTTAATTCTTTTATTACATCATATTCAATGACACTATTATTTATATTATTAAGTGTACTCTCTAAAATTTCTAAATCATTAGTTTTATTATAAAAATCTATTAAATCTTTTTTATTTTGATTATAAAAATTCATTAATAATTCTGTGTTATTAGTTTCTTTTTTATTCATGATATCACCTATTAAATAAAATTATTAGTGAAACTATAAGTATAGTAGCTAAAGAAAATTCTAAGATAATAGTAGTTGCTACAAAAGCTGCTTTATTTAATTTTAAATCTTCTTCTGTTAAATTATATCCTTTTATAGAGGTAGGAGACAATGATAATACTTGTGTTCTACTTAAATAATCATTTTCTTTATAATCCATTGCATTATTATCAGTACTATTTAATAAATTATCTTTTTTTGAAATAATATCATTCATTATATTTTTAAAATTTTCATTGTAATTATTTATATTATTTCTATAATATGAAATAAATTGATCAAATAAATTTTGTGTGCGTAATTTATTTTGAAAACCATTTATTTCTCTATTAATACAATATTCCATAAATTTTATAACTATGTTAACGTCAGTATAGTTTCCGCTATTTAACTGATTCATATATTCTTTTATATATGATATATTTTCTTCATAAAAGTCAGCTAAAGCATCAAAATCATTGCTTACTAAGTCGTATTTATAATTAAATTCGTTATTGTTATATAATTTATTTTTTAAAACATTAATAATTTCTTCTACTTCACTTCTATCAACTTTTTGTTGATTTTCTAATAGTGATAAATATACTTTTAATTCTTCTAAATTATTATCGCTATTAATATAATTTATAATTTCTTCTTTGTTAGTTATTTTAGTGTTTGTTTCATCACGTAATAATTTTGGAATGTTCATATTATCACCTACTATAAAAATTATAAAATAAAAAATGATATATTTCAATCATTTTTATAGCATCTGTTAATCTTTTTTTAATGTCACCGTATCATTAATAGAAATGTCACCAACAATGATTTATAATATTTCTTTAGGATGGTGATATTTTTATTGTGCATAATAAAGAATATGCATTAAAACTTGTACAAGAAAAAATTAATGGTTTAAATAATTATTCTTATTCTCAAATTAGTTCTCTTACTGGATTTACTAAAAGACATTTAATTAGATTATCACAGAAAAAGAGGTTATTTTTAAACCTCTAACTTCACACTATTTTTTATAGAACAAAAAAATCTGATTAACAGATTTCTATTTTCTTGTTATTTTGCCTAACAGATATATATTATCTCTTTCTAATAATATTTGATTTTTATTAAGAGAATCTAGTAATTTTTTTATTAATAGACAAAATTCTTCTTTATCAGTATATTTATTTAATTCTAAATTTTTATATTTTTTTATATTTTTATCATTGCAATTTATAAAATAATATATTTTTTTATTTAATTTCTTTGCAGTGTTTAACTCAATGTTTAACAAAAAATTAGATTTAGTTAAGTCACAAATGATTATATCACTATCTTTACATAAATCTTTAATATAAGTTCCTTTATACCTATCGGATAATGGTAATATTAAATAATATTCTTTCATTAACCCCATTTTTAATAACGGTCTATATATTTCATTAACGTAATCTACTTTATCACTATGCATTATATATACTTTTAATTTCATATATACCTCTAACTTGATTTTAATGTATACGGATTTGATTTCGTACCATCTCCACTACTTACTACCACATTAGATTTTAGATTGATACTAGGGCGAAAAGTGCCAGAGTTGTCGATGTAGAGCGAAGTCAAGGCACCATTGGAAAAGCCAACGAACCACTCGCTCGCGTTGTTCGAACCATTCAAGTTATAGGGAGACAAAAGCCACCAAGAAGAAGTTATAGAAGAATTGTATAAATAATATGTTTTATTTGTTTGCCCATTTTGATATGCTCCTGCATAAGCAACTTCATCAGCAGTTAGTAGTCCTACTGGATATGTTAAATTTCCGTTTGTTTTATTTCCATTTGGTAAAGTATTAACATTTACTGTAAATCTTGAATAATCATTTGTAGCATTTTCTGCACACTTAAATGTTGGTTTACTTGTAGTTATACTTGTTGTTCCTGTACTATATTTTAACCTTTCAATTGATGCATAATATGTTTCATTTTTTCCATAACCTAGTTGAGTTGTAACTCCACCTATTCCATTTGATGCAAGTGTTTTATCATTACAGAATAATGTATCTGCAACGTAATTACTATTATTAGTATCTACTATATTTGTTTTATACCAAGCATCTACTTTTGTTTTTATTCTACTATCATTTATATTTTTATGTGTATCATCATATGTAGTACTTCCTGGAGTTCCATACATATACCCTACATATACATTATCGTTATTACTAATATTAAATACAGTATTTATAACACTTCCACTTGTATCTTTTGCAATATCATCTAGTACTAGTCTTATTGTACCATCCCCATTTATACGTACTATTCTCCATAATTTATCTGCAAAAGTTACATAATTATCTAATACATTTCCTCTAAAATAATAGCTAGTACCATAATCATCTGGGGCATTATTTAATACTCTTTCATTCTCTCCTGATATACTTGTAAACTCAGTTACTGTTGCTCCTAACGTTGTTCTATTTGTTCCGCCTTTTTTTGCACTTTCTAATATTGTATTTTTAAGTAAACTAGTTTTTTCTTCATCTATTATTACTTTGTATGAGAAAGTTTTTCCTTGGTCAACATCTTGATTTATATCAGTTAAATTTTTATAAACTACTTTTAAAGCATAAGTGTAATAATCATTATTATTATTTATTATTTCATTAGTTGCAATATATGAATTTAAAGTAGGAAAAGAACCTGTACTAATAATTGTACAATCTGATAAATCATTAACATTTATAGTTGCATTTCCATCTTTTCTATATAATGTATATTCTACATCTAAAGTTCTTTCAAATGTATTTACTACATCTGTTAAATATATATTATAACTAGTTTTTGTATTACCAGTATTTTTTACTGTAAATAATTTTATATTTTCATAACCTGGTTCTATTACCGCATTTACATCTTCTTCTGATAAATCTTGTATTTCTAAACCCTTTATAGCAGTAGTTACATCTACACTTTTTTCATTTGTATTTCCATTTATTACTGTTAAAAAATATCCATAAGTAAATCCTAGAAGACATAATAATATTAAAGTTATACCAGCAATGCTAATAATGATTACGTTCTTTCTCTTCATATTATCACACTCTTATACTCTATAATCATATCATAAATTATTTATTGTAGTCAATTCATGTAATTAAATTTTTAAAAAAAATATTACTATTTTAGTAATACTTTCATTGTTTTAATCATTTGAGATGTATAGCTCATTTCATTATCATACCATGATACTATTTTTACTAATTGTTTTCCATCAACGTCAAGTACTTTTGTTAATTGTCCATCAACCAAAGAACCACATCTAGCGCCTAATATATCACTTGAAACAATTGGATCCATTGTAAATTTTATAAAATCAGATTCTTTAGATTTAAATAAATTATTTATTTCATCTACTGTTATATTCTTTTTAAGTTCAAGTGTTAAGTCAACTAAAGAACCATCTCCTACAGGAACTCTAAAAGCTCCTCCATCTAGTTTTCCTTCTAAATCAGTAATAACTTTTCCTATTGCTGTTGCAGCTCCAGTAGATGCTGGAATAATGTTTAAACTAGCAGCTCGTCCACGTCTTGAATTTATTCCTTTTTTATGTGGAACATCTAAAGTTGATTGATCATTTGTTATTGCATGAACAGTTGTCATATATCCTTTTTCAATACCATATTCTTTATTTAAAATATCCACAACTGGTGCTAAACAGTTTGTTGTACAACTTGCAGCACTAATAACTGTTTCTGTTCCATCTAATGTATCACTATTTACGCCATAAACTATAGTTTTCATCTTACCTTTACCAGGTGCAGATATAATAACATGTTTAGCACCTGCAACAACGTGTTTATATGCATCTTCTAGTTTTGTAAATAATCCAGTACATTCAAGTACAACATCAACATTTAAATCTCTCCAAGGTAATAAGCTTGGGTCTTTTTCACTATATACTCTTATTTTTCTTCCTTTATAAATAATATTGTTTTTATCAAAAGTTATATCATCACAAGCAAAACTTCTATGATTAGTATCATATTTTAAATAATATGCCAACTCTTCAGCACTAGTTAAATCATTTATTGCTACTACCTCATAATCTGTTTCTTCTGCAATCAATCTAAATGCAAGTCTTCCTATTCTACCAAATCCATTTATTGCTATCTTTTTCATCTTATCTCCTACCCTTCATTAAATTCTGATTTTCCAATAAATTCTCTTAAAACATTATCACTGGCTAAATATTCACTACTAATTGGAAAGAATATCTTTAAGCTATCTAAAAGACGTCTTGCCATATCATAATATGGACTATCCATTTTAACTGTATATAGTAAAGGTTCTACATATACTTTTAATACACCTAATTCGTATATATAGCTAGTATTAAGTACTACGTCTGCTAAATCTGTATATGGAAATATATATTTTTCTTCTCCATCACGAACACTTTTCCAACTAGCTAATGTAGATTCCACGTTAGCACCTCTAGTTCTATTATCTCTTACTATTCTTCTTATCAACCTATTATCAGTTGTTGATATATAGTTATGTCTATCTAACATCATTGGCATAAAAGGGCTAACATATATTTTATACTTATATCTTTTTTCAATATTTTTACTTACTACTTCATTTAAGCAATGTAATCCTTCAACTATTAATATGTCGTTACTCATAAGTTTTATACCATCACTATTAAAACTTTTTGATGCAGTTGCAAAAGTATATTTTGGTAATACTACTTCTTTACCATTTAATAAATCTAGCATTTGTTTTCTAAATAAAGATAAATCTATTGCTTCTAAAGATTCAAAATCTCTTTTTCCTTCACTATCTGGTTTAATTTCTTCTAATTCTTTATAATAATCATCTAAACTTATTTTAACAGTATTTTTTCCTAATGCATTTAAGTATAGAGCTAATTTTCTACTACTTGTTGTTTTACCACTACTGCTTGGTCCTCCTAAAAATACTATTTTCTTTTTTAATCTAATAATATTTTGAGCAATTTTCATAATAGAATCATCTATCATAATATCGTTTTTCTTAATAAAATCTTCTATTTTACCATCAGATATTATTTTATTTAAATCACAAACATAATTAATATTTTGTTTTTTTATCCATTCAGTATAGTGATTAAATTCATTAAATATATTCTTTTTATGTATATATTCTCTTTTATTAAGTGCATTATCTATTAAAACAAAATCATTGTTGTTTAAATTTATTATTTTAAAACTATTTATTTCACTTGTATTACTAACTATATTAGTATAGAAATAGTTATATTTACCTAATAATTCATTAAATACCATAGTTTCATTAATTAAATTATTTATTGTTTTTGATTTTTCTATTTCATTATATCTTTCATAATAACTTATTGCATCTCTACTACTAACATTAAGTTTTAATATTGGATATTTACCATTTATGTATTCTATCATCTTATCATTAATATTTTTTATATCAGTGTTAGTAACTTTATGATTTGTGATAAATTTACCACGCATTCCGATATCTAAACTATGATTAAATGTTACATCACAGTTTAATACTTCTTTTGCAGCTATAATAAAAATAAATTTTAATCCAGCTTTTTCTTCCTTCATTTTATCCCTCTTTACTATACTAATTATATTCTATCATACATATAAATATTTTGTCATATTTTTTTTAGTATTATATTTAATTTATTTTATAAAATATTATTAGGTGATATAATGTTTATTCCAACTATACAAGAAACTTCTGGTAATAAAGATAGAGTATTTGATATATATTCTAAATTACTTGAAAGTAGAATTATATTTATTTATGGGGAGATTAATGATAGTTTAAGTAATTTGGTTATAAGTGAGCTACTATATTTAGATTCACTTAATAAGAATGATATTGATATTTATATTAATAGTCCAGGTGGTAGTGTTACTAGTGGACTTGCAATAATTGATACAATGAATTTTATTAAAAGTGATGTTAGAACTATTGTAACTGGTATGGCTGCCAGTATGGCAAGTCTTATTCTTGCTAGTGGTGAGAAAGGTAAAAGATGTAGTTTAAAGAATTCTGAAGTTATGATACATCAGCCGTTAGGTAATACTAGTGGTCAAGTGACTGATATTCTTATACAAGCTAAAAGAATAGAAAATAAAAAGAAATTACTAAATAAAATGTTATCTAATTTAACAGGACAAACTTTAAAGAAAGTTGAATTAGATACTGAACGTGATACTTATTTAGATAGTAGTAAGGCTTTAGAATATGGAATAATAGATAGTATTATAGAATGAAAAAAGATAATATTAAATGTTTAGTACTTCAATATTATCTTTTTTATTATCCAATGTTTTAGGTCCTATTTTATTATTCTTCTTTTTATTATTGTTTTTTAATATAATCAATACTATTAATATTATAGTAAGTAATGCTACTATTCCTATACCAATATATAAAAACAAATTACTTTTACTTTCTTTTATTATGTTAATATTATATGTTGTTACTAATTTATCATCACCTGTAACATTTATTTTTATAACAGATCCATTTTCTAGATTATTATTATTTAATATTTCAAATGTATCACTATCTGTCTCTACCACAGGATCTATTTGTAGTTTATCAATATCGTTTGCTATTGTAATTGTGTAATTAAATTGATTTTTAGTGAAAGTTATTGGATATCCACCAATTACTAAACTTTTCAAATAATGTATAGAAGTAATTTTTTCTCCCTCTTTTAATCTAGTTACTGTTAATTTGTAAGTATTAGTTTTATTATCACTGGAAGTTAAAGTAATTGTTATATCATTTTCTCCTTCTTGTAAATTTTCATTACCTTTTATATCTATTTTTATTCCGTCATCACTTGTGGCTTCAATATTTAAATTTTTTACTTCGTTTAGTACTTTAAATCTATATTCTGTTTTTTTGATACTAAATGTACCAAAGTCTATTTCTTTATTAGTATCTTTATCTGTTATCTTTAAAGTTTTTAATAATAAATTAGTATCTTGTGTTTCATTTGTTTCATAGCAGGCATAATAAGTTGTATCTTTATCTACTTTTGTTGAACCAATGTTACCTTCTTTACAAGTACTTGCTGTACCCCATCCATTAAAACCAGTAGTATCTAATTTTGGTAATGTTACTGAACAAGTAGTGTTTGGGGAAACGATTTTACATGTTTTTGTAGTTTTTTCTTTACCATCATTAGTATCTAAAGTAACAGTTATTTCCTTAACATTTGGATCGGCCGTTGTAGTTGTAGGTTTTGTTGTTGTTGGAGGAACATATGCAGCATCTTTTACATTAATTCGTGAAGTTCCAGAACCGTCTGAAACAGTTATATATCTATTAGGAAATGAACCATCAAACTTTAAAGACTTATCTGGAGTGATTAAAGCTTTGCCTTCATCTATACTATAAGTAAAATATTTACTATAATCTTCATCACTTGTACTATCTTTAAAAGTTAATTTATCTCCTTTTATGTCAGAACAAGTAAAATTACCTACTGTACTAATATCTATAACGTTTTTATCATTACAGCTAATAGCATTTACTTTTACGAACGGTAAAAAACATAATAAACCAATAATAATTTTCTTTTTCATAATTACCCTCTATTCTTTTACTATTAAATAATAACATAAACAAGAAAAAAAATAAACAATAAATTGCTTATTTTCATAAACTATACTAGGTGGTACTATGTGTAATAACAATAATAATTTCTTCAGAGGATTCTTTAGTATATTTTGGGTATTAATATTATCTTGTCTAATATTCTATCAAACTATAATAACTTTAATTCTTCCATTTAGATTTAATGTATTTATATTACTTATAGAAGTTGGTTTATTATTTTTTATATTATTTAGAATAATATGGCCTAACTAAGTTTTCTGTTTTATAAATATAATCTAAGTATTTTCTAGTAATAGTTACATTATTTAATTCATTATCAGTTAAATTTATTTCATCTGGCATAACTAACATAATAAATAATAATTTTTTTTCATCTTCGTTTAAAGGAAATTTTTCCATATATACTTTAAGTGGGTTTGAAAAGTCCATATTTAAATATACACTTTTATATAACTTAACTATATCAAGTATTGGACTATCTATTATATAATTATCCCAACTAATTAAATATTCTTCTTCATTTTTTATATAATGGTCTAATTCTAAATTATTATGTACTAATGCTACTCTCATTTTATTAGAATCTATACTTATTTTATACCACTCTTCTATTTCTTTTTTTAGAAAGTTTAAAGATGCAAATATTTTATTAGAATTAATTAATAATAGATTACCTGATGGACTAATAAATACATTATCTTCTATAGAATATATTATATTATTAAAATATTCTTCCATATATTCTACTCTACCTAATAATTCTTCGTATATTTCTTTTATTTTATCATTAGTTATTTCTTTATAATAACTAGTTTTGCTATGTAATAAACTAACTAAATTTATTAAATCTATTAATTTTTGTTCAGAATCTATACTATTATCTTCAACATATTCGAATACATTTACTTCATCTCTGTTATCTTCAATAAGTTTTGGATAATGTTTAAAACTTCTACTACTTAAATATTTATATAATTCTTTTATATCTTTATTTTTTTTGTTTTTTATTACGTAATTACCATTTGTACAGTTAAATATTTTTGTATTACCTTTTACACTAACTTTATAGGGTTTATATATTTTAGTTAGTATATCTATACTATTCATAGTTAGGAATTATTATTTTATCTCCTATATTTAAATTATTTAAATCATTATATTCTTTTAAATCATCTATAGTTGTATGATATTTTATTACAATACTTTCTAATGTTTCATTTTCGTGAATTTTATAAATCTTATATGTTACGAAATTGTCATTGTTATTATTTATACTATTAATTATACTATCTGTTTCTATTTTATCTCTGTCTTCTTCTTCAATAATATTTATATTGTCATTATTTGGTTCTTCTCTTGTATCTTCTAGAGATAACTCTTTTTTTGAATCAATAATTTCTTTTTCTTCGATTTTATCTATGGATTTTCTATCTTTGTTTTCGTCTTTTTCTTCTTTCTTATTTTCTTCTTTACTAGTATCTCTAATATCAATAACTTCTACTTCTCTTTTACTTAAAAATTCATCTAAACTTTCTTCATCATCAAATAATAATATACTCTTTTTATCTCCTGTAATTTCGTAATCAATATTAACAATTAATTCATCTTTTTTATAATCATATATGAAGTTAGTGATATCTACTTTAATTGTTTTTGTATCTATATCATTATTTAATTCGTAACTAAATGGTATTTTAAAATCAAATTTTTCTTTGTTTATGGATACCTCATGTATTTTATATTCACCTTCTATTATAAAATTACCTACTATCTTTTGTCCTTCAACTTTATAGTTAGAATCGAGTGATATACTTGTAATATCTTTTACGTTGTTTTTAAATAATAATTCTTTTTCAATATGTTTATTTTCTTTCATAAAAACATTCCTTTCATAAAATTATATGATATATGAAAAAAATTAGACGTTTAATCTAATTTATTTATAAATAGTCAATTTTATAAAGTGTGGTCATTGTATTTTTTTGCAATTCTGCCACTTTTTTACAATGCATTGTAATTGTAATATAATATTTATTGCTTATATATTTTTATTAAACATATCTTTAGTATATTCTAATGTTATGTATCTTTCATTATTATTAAATCTTTTTATGTAATAATCTTCTTTTATATCTTTGAATCCATTATTCATAAAATATTTTAAAACTTTAGTACTTTTATATGGTATAGAACAACTTAAACTGTCTAGGTTATACTCATTAAATGCTTTTTCTAATAATAATCTTAGTGCTTCAGTACCATATCCTTTATTTCTATATTTATATTCTACTATAATTCCACATGTATGTTTTAATTTTATTTCATCAAAATGGAAATTTACGTAACCAATTGGTTTATTATTTATTTTATCTATTATATATGCAAAATATCTATTCTTATCTAATATTTGTTTTTTATACCATTTTTCTTTATCGAAAGTTTTTACACATCCAGTATCATATTCATAACCATCTAAATTTAAATTATATCCTGCATTATATTCCATTGTTTTAGGATCTAGTAAGATATTTTTATAATAATCTAATTCATTGAATTTAGGTACATATAGATATATGTTTGAAGTTTGATGTTCGTTGATATTTAAATATGTAAATATTTCAGTTACTAGTTTTGTAACAAATTCGCTAGATTTATATGCTGCTATATCTTCATAGTATTCTCCGCCGTTTGCCATATCAGATATAGTTCTAATTGATATAAATGGTATGTTATTTAAACTACATGTGTGAGCGATTGATGCACTTTCCATATCAACACAACAAGCACCTGTATTTAGAAGTATTTCTAGTTTTAATTTTTCATCTTGTATAAAACTATCTCCACTACACATTGGTGCAAAATAAGCATTTGTTATATTCATTTCTTTTACTACTTTTTTTGCTATGTCAACTAATGTGTTATTTGCTTCTATTTTACCTCTATTGGGTACATAAGATTCCATTATTGTTTTTGGCATAAAATCATGATAAGTAACATAATCGGATATAATTATATCCATTACTTTTAATTTATTATTAATACCACCTGCAACTCCTGAATTAATTATTGCATCGACATTATATTTATCTATTATATATTGAGTCATAGCAGCACTATTTACTTTTCCTACTCCACTCATTGCAACTACTATTTTTCTATCATTTAATTCACTTACATAAATATCTTTATTCATTTTATCTTTTTTCAAATTATAAAAGTTTATTAATTTATCTATTTCATTTTGCATTGCTCCAATAATTCCTATTGTCGTCATATATTCACTTCCCTATAATAGTATTTTAACATAAAAGAAAAAAAAGACCAATAGGTCTAATATGCATAAACGCCATGAATTTTTTCTAGTTGTTCGTTTGATAAATCATTAACTTCCCATTTTCCATCAACTTTAGTTAAATTAAAGTCTATAGTATAGTCTACTGTAGTATTTACATCATCTAATTTTTTTAATTTATAATCAGTAAATAATGATTTGTCATAAACATCATCTTTTTTAAATTCATCAGGATGTGCTGTTAAATAATCATTTGCATCTTTTTCTGCTTTGTAATAATCATATACAGTTATTTGTGCTGTAACTGTTGCATTATCTCCATCAATTTTTTCTTCTTTAATTTCGTATTTCATATCTTTAAATTGTTTTAAATAAATATCTTTATATTTTTTTGATTGTTCATCACTTAATTCTGATGAATTAATGTAATCATCTAATTCAACTACTATTTCTTCATCATTAGTATTATATTTAGATAATAGTTTTTCAACAGCACTAGTTGGTGTATTTCCTAAACTACAAGCAGTTGTGAATAATACAGTTAAACAAATAGCAAAAAATAGAATTTTCTTTTTCATGTTTTCCTCCTCATTTTTAATATGGACTTTATTTATTAAATTATACATTATATTGTATAAATAATACTTATATATATAAGTATTATGAGGTTTTATTTTGTTTGTTAATTTAATGTGGACTATATTATTTTTTGTTTTTAAATTAATATTTATTAGTATAGTCTGGATTTTACTTTGGATATATTAGTATATTTAATTCTTAAAGAATTTAAAAGTTAATAAAATTTCATTTTATTTAAATATTCCTTATTTTATTTGACTATTGGTGTTTATATTTTAACTTCTATTACGCACTTTTTAATTTTTTTTGATTTTGCGTAATAGGAAAAAATAAAACTTTACAATAATTTTTGTAAAGTTTATTTGTTTTCATAAATATTTAAAAAATTATTATAAAGTTCATTACATTTATCTTTATCCATTTCTTCTATATTTTCACATGGATATGGAATATTCATTTTTATATATTTTTCTCTTCCTAATTTATGATATGGTAAGAACTCTATCTTTTCTATCTTATCTGTATTGAAATGTGCTTTTATAAATTTGTTTAGAGATATTAGATAATCTTCATTATCCATAATTCCAGGAACTATAACTTGTCTTATCCAAATCTTTTTGTTTAATTTTTTTAGATTTTCAATAAATTCTAAAGATTTATTTATGTTATTACCTGTTATTTTTTTATAACCTTCTTGATTTACATGTTTTATATCTAATATTACTAAATCGATATATTTTAACAATTCTAGATAATCAGTATTTGTTACGCCAGCTGTGTCAAGTGCAATGTGTATATTTTCTTGTTTTAATTTTTTGCAAACATTAGTTAAAAATTCAGATTGTAGTAAAGGCTCGCCCCCTGAAAAGGTAACTCCTCCATTGTTACCAAAATAAACTTTATTTTTTAATATTTTCCCCACAAGTTCATTAACGCTTATATTATTATTACCTTTACACCACATTTCTGGATTATGACAATATATACATTTTAAATGACATTCATTAAGAAATATAACAGTTCTTATTCCTGGTCCATCAACTACGCTAAATGTTTCAATACTATTTATACTACCATTCATAGTTTTGTATGGAAAGTTCTAGAAATTACTTCCTCTTGTTGCTTTCTAGTAAGTCTATTAAATCTTACACTATATCCTGAGACTCTTATTGTAAGAAGTGGATATTTTTCTGGATTGTTCATTGCATCAATTAATGTTTCACGATTTAATACATTAACATTCAAATGATGTGCATTCTTTTTGAAATATCCTGTTAATAGTTGTACTAAATTTTCTACTCTTTCATCAATAGTTTTTCCTAATGAATCTGGTACTATTGAAAACGTATTTGATATACCATCTTTACAACAATTTACATAGTCTAATTTTGCAACTGAGTTAAGACTAGCGATTGCTCCATTTTCATCTCTACCATGCATTGGGTTAGCACCTGGTGCAAATGGAACGCCTTTTTTTCTACCATCAGGTGTTGAACCTGTTTTTCCACCATAAACTACGTTTGAAGTTATTGTTAGAACTGACATTGTAGGTTCTGCATCTCTATAGCATTTGTGTTTCTTTAATTCATTAAAGAAATATTCAGTTAATGCTTTTGCAATATCATCTACTCTATCATCATCATTTCCATATTTTGGATAATCTCCATCAATTTCAAAATCAGTTGTTATTCCATTTTCATCTCTTATTGGTTTTACTTTTGCATATTTTATTGCGGATAATGAATCTACTGCAACAGAAAGTCCTGCAATACCATATGCCATGTATCTATGAACATCTATATCATGAAGTGCCATTAATCCAGCTTCATAAGCATATTTATCATGCATATAATGAATTATATTCATAGCGTTACTATATATTTCAGCAACACGTGATAAAACTTTTTTATAGTTTTCAATAACACTTGTATATTCTAAAATTTCGTCAGTATTCTTTTCTATACCTTCTATAACTTTATCACCTTTAATTTCATCAATACCACCATTTAATGAATAAAGAAGTGATTTAGCTAAGTTACATCTAGCACCAAAGAATTGCATATCTTTACCTAATCTCATAGCAGAAACACAACAAGCAATAGCATAATCATTACCATATATGTTTCTCATTAAATCATCATTTTCATATTGAATTGCATCAGTATTTATACTTACTTTAGCGCAATATTTTTTAAATGATTTTGGTAAATGTTCACTCCATAATATTGTCATATTAGGTTCTGGTGCAGTATCTAGATTTTCCAATGTATGTACTATTCTATATGAAGTTTTATTAACTAACGATTTTTCTTTGTTTAACATACCACCTACTGAACATGTAACCCAAGTTGGATCTCCAGAGAATAATTCATCATATTCTGGTGTTCTTAAATGTCTAACTAATCTTAGTTTTATAACAAATTGGTCGATTAATTCTTGTATTTCATTTTCAGTTATTAAACCCAATTCTAAGTCTCTTTCGAAATAGATATCAAAAAATGCATCAACTCTACCTAAGCTCATTGCAGCACCGTTATTTTCTTTTACTCCTGCTAAGTAAGCTAAGTATGTCCATTCTACTGCTTCAAAAGAATTTTTTGCAGGTTTAGAAATATCAAATCCATAAGATAATGCCATTTTTTTAATTTCTTCTAATGCTCTATATTGCATTGATATTTCTTCACGTATTCTAATTAAGTCATCAGTCATATCTCCAACATATTTTTTGTTCCAATTATCTAATTTTTCTTGTTGTAGATAATCTATTCCGTAAAGTGCAACACGTCTAAAATCTCCTATTATTCTTCCTCTACCATATGCATCAGGAAGTCCTGTTAAAAGTCCTACATGTCTTGCTTTTCTTATATCTGATGTATATGCATCAAATACTCCTTGGTTATGAGTTTTTCTAAATTCATTAAAGTATTTATCTACTTCTGGATTTAATTTATATCCATATGCATCTAATTCTTGATATACCATACGTATACCACCATATGGATTTACCATTCTTTTAAGTGGTGCGTCAGTTTGTAATCCTACAATTATTTCATTGTCCTTATCTATATAACCTGGTTTAAAAGAATTTATTCCAGACATGTTATCAGTGTCTATATCAAGTACATGGCGTTCTAATTCTTCCTTTAATAAATCTAAGCATTTACTCCATACTTTATCAGTTTTTTTTGTTGTTCCAGCTAAGAAACTTTCATCTCCAGTATATTCTTTATAGTTGTTTTTTATAAAGTCACTTACGTTTATTTCTTTTTTCCATAAATCCCCTTTAAAATTTTTCCATTCTTTCCATTCTTCCATTTTACTACCTCCAAAAGTACCTTTAAATTATATAATAATTATTAATATTAAAACTGTTGCATTCGCAACAGTTTACATTATTTATTTAATTTTTCAAAGACTGCTACAGCAACGCTTACTGTCGCACCTACCATAGGATTATTTCCCATACCAATATATCCCATCATTTCAACGTGAGCTGGCACACTACTACTTCCAGCAAATTGTGCATCTCCATGCATTCTTCCCATTGTATCAGTAAGTCCATAACTTGCAGGTCCGGCTGCCATATTGTCTGGATGAAGTGTTCTTCCTGTTCCTCCACCACTTGCAACACTAAAGTATGGTTTACCCATTTCAATTCTTTCTTTTTTATAAATTCCCGCAACTGGATGTTGAAAACGTGTTGGATTTGTAGAGTTTCCTGTAATTGAGATATCAACATTTTCATGGTGCATTATTGCTACACCTTCTCTTACATCAAATGCTCCATAACATTTTATTTTTGTTCTTTCTCCATTACCATATTTAATCTCTTCTACTACATTCAATTTATTTGTATCATAATCAAAACTTGTTTTTACGTATGTAAATCCATTTATTCTACTAATTATTAATGCAGCATCTTTTCCTAATCCGTTAAGTATTACTCTTAAAGGTTTTGTTCTAACTTTGTTAGCACTTTTTGCTATTCCTATTGCACCTTCTGCTGCTGCAAATGATTCGTGTCCTGCTAAAAATGCAAAACATTCTGTTCTTTCATCTAATAATCTTGCTGCAAGTTCTCCGTGACCTAAACCAATTTTCCTATTGTCTGCAACACTACCATCTACACAAAATGCTTGTAAAGCCTCGCCAATATAGGAACATGCTTCACTTGCACTTTTTATATTTTGTTTAATAGCAATACTTGCACCAATTATATATGCGTAACAAGCATCTTCAAAACATATTGGTTGTATATTTTTTACTTGATTATAAATATCTAAATCATGACTTTTACATATGTTAAAACATTCTTCTATATCTTTAATATTATATTTTGCTAATAATTTATCTATGTTATTTTTTCTTAATTCGTAATTTTCAAACATAATTACTCCTCCCTCGGATCAATAGTTTTTACTGCTTCATCAAATCTTCCGTATGTACCTGTTGCAAGTCTTATTGATTCCATTGGTTCTATACCTTTTTTTATATTTTTCATCATTTTACCCATATTAACATATTTATAACCAATAATTGTGTCATTTTCATCTAATCCTAATTCAACAACATATCCTTCTGCAAGTTCTAAATATCTAGGACCTTTTTCACGTGTAGAATATATTGTACCAACTTGACTTCTTTGTGTAGTCCCTAAATCTTCTAATCCAGTGCCAATTTGTAGTCCACCTTTTGAGAATGCAGATTGACTTCTACCATATACTATTTGTAAAAACAATTCTCTCATAGCAGTATTAATTGCATCACATACTAAGTCAGTATTTAGTGCTTCTAATATAGTTTTACCTACTAGAATTTCACCAGCCATTGCAGCACTATGTGTCATTCCACTACATCCAACTGTTTCTACTAATGCTTCTTCTATAACGCCTTCTTTAATATTAAGTGTTAATTTGCAAGCACCTTGTTGTGGTGCACACCAACCTACTCCGTGAGTAAGTCCACTTATATCTTTTATTTCTTTTGCTTGTATCCATTTACCTTCTTCAGGAATTGGACTTGGACCGCTTTTTGCATCATTTCTAACAATGCACATTTTTTCAATTTCTTCGTTCATATTATACCTCCATGTCTATTATAAAATATATTTTATATTTTTTACATATAAATGAAAAAACTTTACTAAATTTAGTAAAATTTTAATTAACTTTATATGCATTAGCTTTAGTTCCATCACCAGAAACATATCTTACATCGTATTTTAATATAATTGATGGTCTAAACCATGGATATGGATTCCAAACTGAATTACCAGACCACATACCATTATTTTGGATAATAATTGACATTGACATTTTATTATTTTTACTAAAGGTAAAAGGTGTTAAAGTCCAAAACCATTTAGAATCTGTTTTTAAATAATCATCAACTATATAATAATTGTAATTTTCAGTAGAATATTTTGCACCAGCAAATACAGCTTCATCAGCAGTTATAGTTGCAACATACATATTAATTCCATCACTATATTTTTCTATTTTAGTTCCATCGCACAAAAATGATGGATTAAACCCAGCAACATTACCAGATAGTAATCTTGTGTATGCACTATAAGTTACCATCTCTGATTTTGCAATATAATCACTTTCTTCTGCTCGAGATAATTTTGTAAAACTATATGAACCTGCCGTTCCATTTCTAGCATAGGGAGTATCACCTACACACCAATCACCACTTTTTAAAAGTGATAAATAATCATTCAATTTACTAGTTTGAAAATTTTCAAATGCAGTTACCATCGCTTTATCTAGTCTATCATTTGGATTAGCATAATCAGCCACATTAATAGTTTCAGTATTAGATGAAGTTCCGTCACTTGATAAATATTCTCCTGCTTTATATAATTTATATCCGTAGTGACCTCTATTGACACTACCATTAGTAGTGGTTGGAATACCCCAATCACCAATAGTAGTAGAAGAACATTCATTATTTTGATCTTCTAATAATAATTTAAAAGAACCATCTCCCATTATTCTAACAATTCTCCAACACATTCCAGCAAAATCTATATAATTATCTGTTACATTACCCCTAAAATAATAACTTTCTCCATATTCATCATTAGAAACACTTAAAGTACTTTCATTTTCTCCATTAATTTCTTCAGCTGGATTAGTTAAAGGAGTCTTACTATAAGTTGTTCCATTTTTACCGCTTTTTGCATTTGCTATTATTACTTGTTTAAAATTAGTTACTTCACTTTCAAACATTGATTTAATTTGAATTTTTCCTTTAAATGTTGCATTTTTTAAATTTGTTTGGTTTTCATTACTATTTTTAATCCATAAATATAACCTAATTATCTCTTTTGTATTTATTGAAATTGATTTATAGTCACTTAAGTTAAACTCACTTGAAGTTAAATTGCTAAAATCGCCTTCTTCAAACACATTCACTTTTCCATTACTTACCGTTGCCAAAGTATATTTAAAATCTTCATTTTTTAAATTTTCACTATACTCTAAATCTACTAAACCAATTAGATATGCAGCATTTTCACTACTCTTTGTATTCTCAATTGTAAATTCTGTATAACTAGCGGTTTTGTAATCATCTAACATTTGTAAATTACTCTCACTAATTCTATTATTTACTGTAAAAGTCACATCTAAAACTCCTGCATTTACTGTCAATCCCTTTTTACTATCACTAGTATACTCGGTTTGTAATGTTTGATATGCAAACGTTGTTAACATTGTAAAGGAAACCACAACAATTCCTATTAATGATATAAAAAAGAGTGTTTGCTTGCTTATTTTATTTAATATTTTTTTCATTTTATGGTTCCTTTCTTGTTTTTAATATAATTTTAAAGTATATGGACTAGAACTAGTACCATTCCCTCCACCTACCAACAATTCAGCCTTTAGATTGATACTAGGGCGGAAAGCGTGAGCGTTGAAGACGACGTTGCCGTAGTTGAGGATCCCAGACGAATCACTAACGGTCCACTCGTACGCATCCGAACCACCAGAGTAATTCGGAGACGAAAGCCACCAATTAGAAGTTATAGATGAATTATGCAAATAATATGATCTATTTGCTTGATTATATTTATATGCTCCTGCAAATGACACTTCATCTGCAGATAGTAGTCCTATTGGATATTTTAAATTACCATTGGTTTTATTTCCATTTGAAAGTGTTGCAACATCTACTGTAAACCTAGAATAATCATTTGTTGCACTTTCTGCACATTTAAATGTTGGTTTTGATGTTGTAATACTTGTTGTTCCTGTACTATATCGTAATCTTTCTGTTGATGCATAATATGTCTTATTTGATGCATAACCCAATTGAGTTGTTACTCCACCTATTCCATTTGTTGCAAGAGTTTTGTCATTACAAAATAATGTATCTGCTAAAAACTCTCCATAATTAGTTTTTAAATTATCTTCATACCATTTATCTACTTTTTGTTTTATTGTACTATCATTAATATTCTTATGTGTATCATCATATGTTGTACTTCCAGGAGCTCCATACATATATCCTACATATGCATTATCATTCGCATTCGAATTAAACGCAGTTTTTATTGCATAACCGCTTGTATCTTTTGCAACATCATCTAATATAAGTCTAATAGACCCATCACCGTTAATTCTAACTATTCTCCAAATTTTATCTGCAAATGATACATAATTATAACTTTGTGCACCTCTAAAATAATATGTTGTTCCATAATCGTCTGGTGCTTTATATAAGCCTTTCTCTTCAGTTTCTGCTTTTGTAAAATCAGGGGTATCATTATTCATTTTTATTCTAGAATCATTTAAAATTCTACCCGCTAAAGTATTTTTATTATCTAATAAAGTATTTGCATTACTAGCATCTATTACTACTTTCAATTTTATATTTTTACTTGTAGTGTCAGTATATCTGTTATTTATCCATATACGAATAAAATAATATGAACTAGGATTTGTTGCGTCTCCACTTTTCTTAGGAGATAATTCATCTGTATATATTATTTCATCTGTTGCATCACTTAATGTTTTAATGTCTTCACAATTATTTGCATTATCTTTACATATTTTATAATTTATATATTGTTTGTCTACTTCATTTCCATTTGTTGTTACTAATTTTATTTTATAATCTGCAGTATATGTTCCAGTATTATAGATATAGAAAGAAAATATATTATCCGTTTGTTTTAATGCAATATCATCATCACTAGGAGTCATATTTGATAAACTTATTGTATTATCTCCTTTATCAAAACCTATTGATAAATCGCCTACTTGTACTAATTGATAATCAGTATCCTTATCTACATCCATATATAAAGCATAACTTGTACTTATAATACCTATTGCTAATACAAAAACTATTATAACAGATACAAATGCTTCACTTTTTAATATTTTCTTTGAATAACTTTTAAATATAGAATTCTTCATAGTATCAATCCTTTTTTCATTCTTATCTATTAATATCATATAATAAATTGAATTTTTTTTCAATAAAAATATAAAATATAGTAAAATATGTATATTTTAATTGCATTTTATTATTTTTTTTGATAAAATCAATATTGTATTTAAGGAAGGAGCGAAATTTATGCCTAATATAAAAAGTTCTAAAAAATCAGTAAAACAAGATACTAAAACAACAGTAGCTAATAACGTTTATACTGCTAAAGTAAAAAATTCTATTAAAAAAACTGAAAAAGCAATTTTAGAAAAGAACACTGAACTTGCTAATAACGAACTTAAAAATTTTGTTTGTAACATTGATAAAGCTTGTTCAAAAGGATTAATAAAGAAAAATACTTGCAATAGACAAAAAGCAAGATTAAATAAAAAAGTAAAAGAAATGAGCAATTAATTATTTCTTTTTTTTTCTTGATTTGATATCATAAAGATAAGGTGATTATAAAATGAAAAAAACAATTTCATTAATAATATGTATATTATTATGTTTATTAGTTTTATTTAATATAGATACTATATCAGATAAGTTAGCTACATTCTTAGAAAATGATAAGAAAGTTAGTTTAGCTTCTCCAAATAATTATTATAGAAATTATGATTTTAAATTTGTTAAACAATCTGAAAGTTATATTCCTTATAGTTATCAGGATATATTAGATATTATATATAGTACTTTAAATAATGGATGGGATACTTTTACGTTTTATTGTCCTGATGAATATACAGAATGTTTAAAAGATATAAATAAAATAAGTAAAGATACTACTTTACTTTCAAATATAAATAATTATGTTCATCCCTATAATAATTATTCTAAAATTGGTATTGTATCTAATACTACTGGAGAAATTACAATCAATGCAACTAAATTATATAGTGAACAGGATATAGATAAATTAAATAAAGGGGTCGATGAAATCATTACTAAGTATATTACAAGTGATATGAGTGATGATGATAAAGTATTAAAGATACATGATTATATAATTAATAATACTAGATACGATATTAATAAAGTAAATGAAGCTAGTTATACTGCATTGGGGCCTTTATTTAATGGTACTGCAGTTTGTAGTGGTTATGCTGATTTAATGGCAATATTTTTGAATAAATTTGGTATTAAAAATTATAAGATAGCTAGTAATACTCATGTATGGAATGCTTTATTTATAAATGGCGAATGGTTACACTTAGATTTAACTTGGGATGACCCAATAACTAAAAATTCAGATGTAGATACATTACAACATGATTTCTTCTTAGTTAAAACAAGTAAACTATTAGAATTTGATACTAAAGATCATAAATTTGATACTACAGTGTACCAAGAAATGAAATAAGTTTTTTAGGCTTATTTTTTTTATAATATTTATATACACTTCTAATAATTAATAATATTGGTGTTGATAATATCATACCTATTATTCCAAAGAAATGACTAAATATTATTATTCCTATTAAAATATATATTGGATTTAAATTAACATTTTTACTAACTATCATAGGTTGAACTATATTATTTTCTAAAGATTGTACTGCCATTATAATAATAGTTATAATTATTCCTAATTTAAAACTTTTTGATAAACCAATTATTATAGCTGGTACTCCACCTATGTAAGGTCCTATATATGGAATAACATTTGTTACTGCACAAAATAACGCAAATAATATAGGACTTGATAAACCTGTTATAGAAAATGTAATTGATAGTATTGTAAACATAAATAAAGTATCTAAAACTATGCTTCTTATATATAATCTTAAATTTTTACTAATATCACATCTTAATTCTTCTGGAATAAATTTAAAATAACTAGTTTCATTTTTCTTTATTAAGAAATAAAAACCAAATATCATACTGTACACTATATTCATTACTATACTTAATATATTATTTAAACAACTATTTATAGTTTTAAAGCATGTATTCATAATTGCTTTTATATTTAAACTGTTATATATATTTAACAAATATTTATTGTGCAGTATATAATATTTTATTATTGGTATTATTTTTTTTGATTCAATTATAATAAGAGGGATTAATTTAAATAGAATAAATATACTTATTCCAAGAAATAATAGAAATATTAGGAAGGTAGATATTGTTCTATTAAATTTTAATTTATCTACAATAGGTTTTAATATCCATGATAAAGTATATCCAAAGAATAAAGGACTTAGTATAGATACAAATATACAACATATTCCTACTAATTTAAGTAGTCTAATAATGTATATACTTATGAATATAATTAATAATTTTAGCAATAGATCTATATAATTTCTTTTCATGTTATTATTATTAAGTATTTATTTTTATTTATACAGAAAATATTAACGAGTTAATGCTGTTTTAGAATTTCTGGTGTACTTAAATATATTGTACTATTACCTAAGTTAGCAAGTTCATACAATGTATCTGTATCTGTTACAGCGACAATTCCGTGTGCGTGTAATTCTACTGGTTCACCGTTATACATCCATTCACCTATTCCAACATATACATTATGAGTATTATTTTGTCTTAAACCTACTGAAACTATGTCTGCTATTGGATCAAAATCTACTCCATTTACTGATGGATAAGCAGAGACAGTAAATTCTATTTTATAATTTACTATTTGATTAAATTTAATTATTTCATCATCATTATTAATTGTGACTAGACCAGTTGGGTCTAATTCCATTTTATCTAGTGGCAATTTTTAAGAGGAAGCAACAGCTATACCATCTGCACTAGTTCCATCGTTGTGCGTTACTACGTAAGCTGTTCTAACTGGGTCAACACCAGATGGATCTGTTATACCGTGGATTCCTTGCGGTCACGTTGCTAAATAACTTATATCTTCTAACTAAAATAATCATAATTATACTTCTTTAATCCTTATAAAATAAAAATATTTTCTTTTTTTCACAAAATTTATTTGATAATATCTTATTTATTTTTCTTTATTGGATAATTCAATTACTCTTTTAGTATATTTTAATAATTCTCTTTTGTTTTTAAAACCACAAGTTTTTGCAAAATATGTTTTATATAATGTATCTTTATTTACTATACCCTCTTCTATTGCTTTATTTATATTATAACTTTCTTTTGATGATATATCCCCTAATCTTAAATATTCAGTTACTGTTAAATTATAAATATTATCATTGTTTTTTATTCTTTTATATATTTCTGTTGTAATTATACCATTATCTATTAAATCATAATTATTTTTAAATTCTATAACTATTTTATTTGAATATTTTGTTACATTAACTACTCTATCTATGTATTCTACTTTACCATCTTTATTTATTTTTCCTACATATACAGGTTTAAATATCATTATAAATATAGTGATAATAATTATAAATAAAATAATAGTATTTTTATTAAATTTTAGTTTAATACATTTATTTATCATATGCCATCTATCTCCCTATTGTTTAAAAAGAAAACTAGAAATATCTAGTCTTCATTTTTATAATATTTATTTTAAGTATTTTTTCTTTTTATAATAATTGTTATTCCTATACCAATTAATGATATGATTGATGTTATTAAATAAAGTATTACATTATCTACAGTTTTTGGATTTGAATTATCTTTATTTTCTTCTTTATTAACATTTGAAGGACTATTATTTTTATTGTTTTCATTTTTTTTCTTTGAAACAATAAAAGTTGTATTTGATTCTCCACCATCTGTAAATATTACATGTAATTGGTGTTTTCCAACTGAAAGTGTATCAATATATTCTTTCTTAAATGAAATAATTGTACTACCACTTTCTGATATATAATTTTTACTATCCACAAAGACATTATCAACGTATACTTTTTTATTAAATAAACTATAATCTGCATCTATTCTAAATCTAGCCTCAGTATCTTGATCAATAATATAACTTTGTCCTGCACCCTCTATTACTTTGTATTCTATTTTTTCTACAATAACTTTTATATTCATATTTGTTGTTATATTTTTTAATTTTAATATATCATTATCTAATGTCCTTTTTTCTCCGTTAACCAAAACTTTTATTAATTTATATCCTGTATTTGCTCTTATTGTAAATTCTTTATCATCACCATAGTTCACACTAACAGCTCCGTTTGGAGTGATAGTAGCACCAGTTATATCTTTAACAGTAACTGTGAATGGTATCTTCTTATAACTTACAACCACTTCTTTTTCTTCATTAACAGTAAGTTCTAATTTATTACCTACAACAGGTGTATTAACTCCATTTACTAATACTTTATCTATCATATAACCAGTATTTGGAGTAAATTCAATTATTACTTTACTTCCTTCTATAACATCTATTTTGCTTGGAGTAA
>OIYG01000381.1_pt1 | contig 45108 bp, 35 predicted proteins | sample 1587861 | NCBI WGS metagenome assembly OIYG01 (sample SAMN03283272) | human gut metagenome | biome: human-associated habitat; material: feces | host: Homo sapiens | place: Peru | collected 2012
TTCAGCGTCTGGAGTGCAACTGTATATGCCTTTGGATAAGTCTTTTTATAAAGTTCCTCCCATGCTTCTGTATCATTATTTTTCACTCGCTCAACAAGTGTTTTTTTCTCATTTACTTCTTCCACCTTTTGTCCACAACTCGGGCAGAACTTCGCTGTATCTCTTAATGGCATCCCACACTTTTTACAAAATTTCCCCATTTCTCTCATTCCTTCTCTTTAGTTATTTAGTACAATATATCATCCAGTGCATACCATTGATCGTCAACCTTAATTACATCAAACTCTATAGTGGTTGTATGTTCTCCATCCTCTGTTTTTGCTTTTAAACTGACTTCTAATGTTTTTGCATCCTGAATATCTTTTGACTGAATCCCCCTGACTGCAATTGTATCTAAAAGTCCCATCACGGAAATATTATCTACACTTTCTACTTCATATGATATCTTCTTGATTTCTTTAAGATACCCTTTAAGATACTCATCTCCTGTTGGAGCATCTCCATCCAAGAAAGCTTTTTTATATGTTTTTGTATTGTTTTTATTTATACCATCAATTTCATATTTCAACGGTTTTTCATAGTCTGGAACACTTGTTGCTGCATTCTTGATTCCTACTCCTGCAAGTACAACAACAATAACTGCGATAATTCCAATAACCATCGGAGCTTTCTTTCCACTCTTTCGATTTGTTGAAACTGTCTTTGCCTGTACTTTCTGATTTGTTGTTCCCTGCTGTGTGTCTCCAACCGGTGCTCCGCAACTTTTGCAGAACTTGCTCCCTTCTGTTACTTCTGCTCCGCATTTTGCACAATATCTTGCCATTTTTCATTCCTCCATAATGTTTTTCTTTTGTTTGTTACACTTCTATGACGTAATAAAAAGTGATTTGGTTTTATTTTTTTTAATTATTTCCTAAAATTTCTTCAATGTGATCATTCATATTCTTTTTGCCTTTTTTCAGCTTTATTCCCATTCACATACAAATCCATTTTGTTCATCTATGTTCTTATCATTCAAATCATTCCATTGTCCACTGTTATTCCAGATTACAACGCGATTTTCATTTGATATCATATTTGATGAATTATTGGGTTCCCCTGGTGCCCAGTTCTCGTACTTCCATTCTTCTCCTGTTACCCATACCCATATATTTTTCGTATTTCTTTTCCCACCAATCCAAACACAACTATCTGAATCGATTAAACTATTTATAAAATTCTGTTCTCCTTCAGATGTAATTGTTACAAGGTGTCCTCCCTGTTCTTCACATTGTTTTTCAGCTTCACTCCACGTATACTCACCACTAATAACTTTATAGTAATGATGATTAAATTCCACGGCTCCTATTGGTTTTGAATGTGTCTTCATGTAACCGATTCCTACACCTGTCCCTGCAAGCGAAACAGCTACTGCTCCAGCGGCAATCTTCGATGTAATTCCTTTTGCCCCTATTTTCGCTGCTTTTCCCACTACAGCTTTTCCTACTTTCTTTCCTGCTTCATGCTCTAGCATTCCTGCCTTTGTTTGCACTGCTTTCCACACTGACGGTTCTGCAGCTTTTGCCTGAACTGTATTCTCCTGACTATGCAACATCCATATAAGAAATGAAATTGGTGCAATACTGTAAAGCTTTGTTCCTTTCTTTTCTTGTTTTTCAACTTCTTTTTTTATATATTTCCTTGCATAGTTAAGTCGACTTTTTACAGTTCCTGTACTGCATTCTAAAGTTTCAGCAATCTCTTTCACAGATAATTCATCATAATAATACATAAGAACGCACAGTCTTTGCTCATCTGGCAACTGATCAAGAATACCTTGCATAATCTTTTTTGTTTCATCATAATCTACAGATTCTTCTGGTATAAATTCTTGATTATCATTTTCCAAAATATCTTCAAACTCCACATCTGAATCATCTGATATCATCTCTCCAAATAATGTAGGCTCATTTTTTCCTCTGTATTTACGCAGATAATCAATACAGCGATTTCCTACAATCTTATTAACCCAGGCATTTAGCTTGGACTCATCTTGTAAAGAGTCTATATTCTTAAATACTGAAACATACGCTTCCTGGAGGACATCTAATGCATCCTCTCTGTTTTTCATTGTCTGTACTGCAACGGCATACGCTCTTGGATAGGTTTTTTTATAAAGTTCTTCCCATGCTTGTGTATCACCATTTTTAATTCTTTTAATAAGTGAACTTTCTATAATTTCACACCCACACATTGGACAGAACTTCGCATTTATTTTTAACTCTGCCCCACAATTTCTACAAGATCTTTCCACTTTACAACTCCGCACCTAAAACATATTTCAGCTACAATTCTTCAACAGCTACGCTTATTTCTATTGTCCTTATCTCTTTACAAAAAACAGGAAGGGAAAATCCCTTCCCACATCTACTCAAAATATTGTCCAAACGACAGCCCTGCCAATTCTGATTCCCCTGTTTCTCACCTTATTTAACAGGTTCTCCACAATTTAAACAGAACGCATCTCCCTCTTCAATTTCAGTTCCACATTTTATGCAGGTTTTTTTCTGCACTTCTTCTTTTGTTTGGCACTCTTTATCTTCTGAAATTTCTTCCACTTTTTCCTCTTCTACATTCGGTTCTACTATCGTATTTTCTTTTGGAACCGGAGTCCCGCAGTTTGTACAAAATGCTGCATCTTCTTCTAACAAGCTACCGCAATTAGAGCATTTCTTTCCGGATGTTTTCAGTGAAACACTCTCTGCTTCTGTGGAAGACCCACAATAAATGCAGAACTTCGCACCTGCACTTAATTTTTTGCCACAATTCGGACAGATTTCTTCTGTTGATAATCTTTCTATTGTTTCTTTATTTTCTGCAATCTCTTTCTGTAATGTCTCTACTTGTGCCATGAGTTTCGGAAACATCGCAGTACATTCATCTTTTTTATTTGAATAAAACGCCAAGCCGATTTGATAAATAACTTTCTCGATTTCTTTCTCTTTTGTTTTATTCAAATTATTAAGGCGAAAAATCTCCGTTGTATCCTTCGCTTTTTTTGTCAAATCCTGACTTGTCTCTGTAAAGCTGTTTTTTACATTATCAAAAAATCCCATTTTCTATTCCTCTTCTTTCTTTATTTGCAATATCCTGTTTAATATTTTTCTAAAAATATTTTCTGCCTCTTCTTTGGGCAACTCATATTCTTCTGATATTGCAGTGATAATTTTTTTTAACCATGTCTCGTATTGCACCCTTTCACTTCCTTGTTTTTATTTATTTTACTGACTACACTTTATAGACGGATGCAAACTACTTTTGGTTTTATCTTTTTCAATTTATTTGTATACGTGCAATCTCTTACAGGTATTATATTACACATCGTACACTATTTCTATGTTTTTTATAAAATCGTGTAGCTAATTACACATAATTTTTTACATCTTATTTCTCCACTCTATTTCATTTACACTATCTATAAGATGTCTTTATAAATAAAACAGACATTTCTGTATTTACACAACATTTTCACGCCCTGTTTCACATAAATCATAACTTAAGGAAGGTATTTCGCATGATTGATCAAGATTATGGATTTGTTAAAATCAAACTGTTAGATGTTATTTCAGAAAAAGAAATCAGTAAGAATAAACTGGCTCACCTTGCTCAAATGGAACGTACACAATTAAATCGGTATTGTAATAATCAAGTCAAATTAGTTGACTTAAATGTACTTGCAAGATTATGTACTTCTCTGGATTGTAAAATCGAAGACATTTTAGAATTTGTATCAACTGAAAATATTGATTCTGATAAATAATCATAACAAGGAAGCGTTAAAATTTCGTTTCCTTCTTTTTAAATTTCGTCACTTTTCTTCTAAGCAGATATTCTATCTCATACATTTTCGCCATTTTAACAATAATTTTCAGATTTTTTTCGTCTATAGCCTTAATTTTTTCATTTATCACACCTTTTTCAACCTTCAAAACCTTAATTTTTCACCCTACAATTCTCCCTGCTTTTCCCTTCCCCTTGACACCGGGTGCTATAGTGTAACTGTAGCAAAGAAAAAGAACACTTAACAAAACCTACTTATTATTTTGACAAGTTGAAGGCTGCTAAGCGAATTCAGTAATTTGGAGGAAAAGATAAATGAATACTTTAAAAGCTGAAAAAAGAGACATGTCAATCAAAGCAAAAAAATTAAGACGCGAAGGATTCGTAACAGGAAACCTGTTTGGTCGTGAACTGGAAGATTCTATTCCACTGAAATTTGATAAAGCTGAAATAGAAAAACTTCTGAAAGTTGAAAACAAAGGTGGCCAGGTTATGCTGGAAGTTGCCGGTAAGACTTATGACGCACTGATCAAGGAAGTTGATTACAATCCTTTGAAGGGGTATGTAGATGAAATAGATTTCCAGGCACTGGTAAGCAATGAGAAGGTTCACTCTGTAGCAGAGATTCACCTTGTAAACCTCGAGAAACTGTCTTCAGGAGTACCACAGCAGATGCTTCAGGAGATTTCCTTCAAGGCTCTTCCTGCCGCATTGGTAGAGAAAGTCGAAGTTGATGTTGGACCTCTGAAAATCGGGGACACAATTCGTGTTGCTGATCTTCCAATTGCCAAAGACAAAGATGTTGATCTTATGACAGATCTTGATGCAACAGTAGTTACTATCACAGAAGTACACGTAAAAGCTTCTGATCTTACTTCAGATGAAGAGGAAGAAGAAGCCGCAGAATAATTTTAACTTAACAAGCGACAGGCGCAGAGCTTCATAATTGATTCCCTGCGCCTGTTTTTTGCCTACATTTTTAAATATTTTTCATTTTTTCCAATTCTTTTTTCAAGTTATCTACTTCTTCTCTTGCCTGCTTTTCTCGATGTTCTGCCTGTTTTGCTCGGCTTTCTGCTTCGTCCGCTCGACTTTCTGCTTCGTCCGCTTTTCTTTCTGCTTCGTCCGCTTTTCTTTCTGCTTCATCCGCTTTTCTTTCTGCTTCGTCCGCTTTTCTCACTGCTTCGTCCGCTTTTCTTTTTGCTTCTACAACCTCTTCTTCCATCTCATCAATCATCAATTTTACTGTATTTCGATCCAATATTGCCAGTTCTTTTGAAAACATCTCCATCATCCTTTCCATATTCAGACAGATGGTATAGACTTCCTCATAAATCTCCTGAAAATCTGCATTCTGATTCAATAGCTTAATAATCATATCCGGATCATCCTGACTAAGAAATACGAGCCATTCTTCCAGTCTGTTCTCTATTTTTCTGTCTTCATTTTGAATGATGTCACCAAAAATGTCAAGGCAAATAAACGTATATTCCTGCAGTAAATTCATTTCCACTCCTGTATCACTCTTCTGCTCAAAATGGTGGATATATATTTCCTTTGAAAACTTAGAAAAATCCGAATTACTCTTTTCAAACAAAACAATGGTATATACTTTTTGGATTTTTCTATATGTGAATCCTTGTCCGAGCTCTGCTCTGACTCTCTTATACTGTCGTAATAATAAATCTGACGAATAGCATGCGCTTCTTTGTCCAGGAAATAAATACCCAATTTTTTGAACCTCAACATTCGCTATACTTCCATCTTCAAATTGAACAACAATATCCATGATCAGCAATGAACTTTCCGCTGCAATTTGTGCAGATTCATTTGGCAATACTTTTAATATTTTTACTTTTTTCCCAAGAATTTCTGACAGAAAATCATTTAGTCGTTCAGGTCTTGTATCCGGATTCATAACTGCTTTAAAATAAGTGTCATATAATAATTTTACACCCTTTACACCTGTACAAATATCAAGATATTCCTGTTGATATTTCTCTTCCCATTCACAAAATGTTTTCCATAGTTTCGCATTTTCACGAAGTTCATCCAATACCTCTCCTTGCGTACGAATCATCGGAAAATAATTTTGTAATTTATTCTTCATAGGCACATCCTCGCTTTTTTCCTTTTTATTTTTCTTTTTTCTTTTTGAATCGGTGCTTTGAAATAAGCAATTGATTATTTTTTATTCTGAATTCAGATACTCCATAGATTGAAGTAATTCTAGAATACATTGTCTCTATTTAATTTTCAATGTGTTTATTGTTCATAACTCTACTTTTTTGTTTATAAAAATGTGAATATCTCTTATTGTGCCTACAATATCTACAATAATGTTCGCCAGTTATCCCCCATTTGAAGAACACCTGGAAAATGAAATAAAGAGAGCCAGAACTTTTACTGCTCCGCTCTCTTCGTCATTTATTATTTTGCATTCATCTTTGTGAACTTTTACATCGCTATCTTCCCTTGTTTCTTCCACTTCCGTGTCACATAGATATAATACGGGATCAGTGGAATCAATGCAGAAATCCATGCTGCCGGGTCTGACAGACACACTCCTGCAAAGCTTGTTTTTCCTGCCACAAGAACTACAATTGCAGATCTCGCCGCAAGTTCAAACACTCCTCCGAGCATCGGCACAAGTCCATATCCAAGTCCTTGCAGGGTATTCCTATATAGGAAGATACTTCCCAGGAATGGATAACACCAGAATACTGTATGGAAATACAGCACTGATACTTCAATAACTTTCGTCTCTGATGGGCTGATAAAAAGGTATGTCAGATATTTACTAAAGAAAAATACCAGTATCATCGCAATTACGCTGTAAGCCAGAATCATAATCTGTGTACAGCGCACACCTTGTCGTACACGGTCTACTTTTCCAGCTCCCCAGTTCTGTCCCACATAAGTTGCAATCGTTGCACCGAAAGCAACGAATACTGTGCAGATTACATTCTGAATCTTTGCTGCCGCAGAGAAACCAGCCATATAATCTTCCCCGTAAACATTTACAGCACCCTGTACAATAATTGTTCCGATCGCTGTAATAGAAAACTGTAATGCCATCGGAACTCCAAGAGCCATCAATTTTCCGCAAGCTGGAAGAGAAAATCTGAAATTCTCTTTTTTAAGATGCAGAATAGGGAACTTCTTCACGATATATATAAAGCAGAGTACTGCTGAGATTCCCTGTGCGATAACGGTCGCATAGGCACATCCTTCTACACCCATGCCGCCATAAATAATGAACGCCACATCAAGTCCTACATTGATTACTGCTGAAATAATCAAAAAATACAATGGGGATTTCGAATCACCCAGTGCACGCAGAAATGCAGCCAGCGCATTATACGCTGCCGTTACAATCAGACCCGCATAAATAATTCCCATATATGCCTTTACGTCCGGCATAATGCTATCCTTATAATTCATCAAACGTAAGATTGGCTCATTTGCAATTCCAAGACCAATCGTCATAAGCACAGCCCAGCCAGCAGAAAGGTAAATAGACATCGCCACATAATGCCGCATCCTCTCATATTCTTTCGCGCCAAACCACTGTGACACCAAAATAGCAAATCCACTACTCAGACCATTCAGCCAGCCTGTCACAAAGAACATCAAGGATCCCGTACTTCCAATTGCAGCCAGTGCTCTTACACCAAGAAACTGTCCTGCTATGATTGAATCAGCAATGTTGTAAAACTGCTGAAATATATTTCCCAAAAACATTGGTATCATAAACTGCATGATCAGGCGGGCCGGACTTCCGGTCGTCATGTCATGAATCGTTGTGTTTTTCATTGTTGCATTGTCACTCATACTGTCATTATTTCCTCCAATTCATTACAACCCATCACCAATTTCTATCGGTTATTCATTCTTTTCTGCGCCTTCAAGTCTTGCGCCTTCCATCATGGCCAGAACGAACTCTTTCATCTCCTGCGCATCCCAGATCTCCGGAACCGGATAAACCGGATTCGCCTCTTTCTGTGCCCATTTTACGATCTGATCCACATCTTCTTCCCGGATCATATCCGGATATTTCGGAATTCCCAGTTTCTCCTTTAGTTCTTCCATCCACTGGAGAAATGTTTCTGCTCGGACCTCAGACGAGATCATACCATCCGGTGTATCTACTTCCATTGCACAGATATCACACAGATCCGCAAGCTTGTCATACACAGAAGCTCCATAGGCACGCATCACATGCGGAAGCAAAATCGCCATTGCAAGTCCGTGAGGCACTCCATAGAGCCCGCTGAGCGCATGACCGATTGCATGGACATATCCTACACTCCCCCTTGTAAATGCACGTCCCGCATCAAATGCAGCCTCCTGCATATCCTGTCTCGCCTGCAGATTTGTCCCGTCTTCATATGCTATCAGAAGACTTTCGTGAATCAACCGTACTGCTTTACTACACATCAGACGTTCAAAATCACTGTTATATGTATCATTCGTGTATGCTTCCACTGCATGACATAACGCATCCATTCCTGTCTGTGCTGTAACCTGTGGTGGCAATCCTACTGTAAGGCACGGATCAAGTACTGCGAAACGAGGCATCAGCTGCAGGTCATTGATGGATGCTTTATGATGTGTCTGAACCTCGGTGATCACCGCCGCGATCGTTGCCTCAGACCCACTGCCTGAAGTTGTAGGCACTGCGAAGATCACAGGAATCGGACGCAGAACACGGAAAAGCCCCTGCAAATCACGGACAGATTTCTTTGGTCGTGCAACTCTGGCTCCGATGCCTTTCGCACAGTCCATCACACTTCCACCCCCAAATGCAATCATACAATCACACTTTTCTCCAAGAAATCTTCCTACTCCATTCTCAACTTCTTCATCCGTTGGGTTCTGGGAAATTCCGTCAAAGATAACATATTCCAGCTTCTTCTCTTTCATCTCCTCCAACAGCTCATCAAGAAGCCCCCTCGCACGGATCTTCGGTCCTGTCACAAGCAATACCTTATGAAATCCCCTGTCCCGAACCGCTTCCGGCAGCTTTTTCACCGCTCCAGATCCACTGAGCACTTTCGGTGAGCGCCACGGAAGTGCAGCCATTAAGAGCTTCGCTCCTGTCTGATATGCCCGGCAATATTTTTTCATTAAGAATGATTTGATATTTGAATTCAGCTCAACAACTTTTCCCGACTCTCTCTTTTTCATCTCACACCTGCCATTTTTCTTTCATAAATGTTTTTGTATGAACTTTCCTGATTTCCCCATTTAGTCCTGATTTACAACAATTACAAATAAATTACTGTGATTTGTATTTTGACACACTCCCGCTTTGAAATCAATCAATTCTTTCTATATTAAGGGGAATTTTTTTAATGTTCTTTTTTCACTTGTATATAATAATGCCCAAAAATCTGTCTGATTTTCCTTATTTTCTTTTTTTGTGAAAAATGCCAAATGATTTTCGCTAAATTTTCCCATTATTTTTGCTATTTTTTTTATTTTTATATACAAAATCCTAGCAATATCGCACAAAAAAGAGTATAATAAAAAAGTAGTATTATGAAAGAGAGGGCTTTTTATGAAACACGATAATATGTTGGCTATGATCTTAGCCGGAGGTCGAGGAACCCGCCTCCATGATTTGACAAAAAAAGTGGCTAAACCAGCCGTTTCATATGGCGGAAAATACCGCATTATTGATTTCCCACTTAGTAACTGCGCAAACAGCGGAATTGACGTTGTAGGTGTTCTGACACAGTACGAATCCGTACTTCTGAACAGCTATGCAGCAGCTGGAAGAAGATGGGGTCTTGATGCAAAGGATAGTGGAGTTTATGTACTCCCACCGCGTGAGAAAGCTGATGCTAACCTCGACGTATACAGAGGAACTGCTGATGCTATTTCCCAGAATATTGACTTTATAGATACATACTCCCCAGACTATCTGCTGATCCTCTCTGGAGACCACATCTATAAGATGAATTATGACAAGATGCTTGAGTATCACAAGCAGAACAATGCAGATGCAACGATTGCCGTTATCGAAGTTCCTATGAAGGAAGCAAGCCGTTTTGGTATTATGAATACAGATGAAACAGGACATATTGTTGAATTTGAAGAGAAACCAGAACATCCAAAGAGTAACCTCGCTTCTATGGGTATTTATATCTTCAATTGGAAACTTCTTCGTAAAATGCTTCTCGCAGATATGAAGAATGCAGATTCTAGCCATGACTTTGGTAAAGATATCATTCCTACTATGCTGAATGACGGCAAGAGCCTGTATGCATACAAGTTCAAAGGATATTGGAAAGATGTCGGAACAATCGATTCCCTCTGGGAAGCTAATATGGATCTTCTTGATAAGAACAACAAGCTTGATCTGAATGACCCAAGCTGGAAGATCTATACAGAAGATGCAACTGCACTTCCACAGTATATCGGAGCAGAGGCAACTGTAGAAAGAGCCTTCATTACACAGGGATGTGTCGTTGATGGTACAGTTAAGAATTCTGTTTTGTTCACCGGTGCGAAAGTTGCTGCCGGTGCAAAAGTCATTGATAGTGTCCTCATGCCGGGTGCTGAGGTTGCAGAAGGTGCCGTTGTAACACGTGCCCTTGTTGCCGATGGCATTAAGATTGGAAAGAACGCTGTTGTCGGAGACGCAGCCAGCGAGAATATCGAGCTCGTTGCAAAACGAGTAAAGGGGGACGAATAAGATGAGTAAAGCTTTTGGAATTATCAACTTTGCAGGAAACAACATACAGGTAAATGACATGCAGGCATACCGTCCGATCGGTGCCTTCTCCTTCCTCGGAAGATATCGTGTAATTGACTTTCCGATTTCTAACATGAGTAACAGTGGAATTGATGTAATGCAGGTTTATGTCCGCAGAAAACCTCGTTCTCTCGTAGAACACCTCGGAACTGGACGTCATTACAATATCAACTCCAAACGTGGTAAACTGGTAACTCTCTTCCAGGAGAGCAACATTGACAACGGTATTTACAACACAGATATCGCTGCTTACATGGAAAACCTTGACTGCTTCGACGAGATCAACTCTGAATATGTTGTGATCGCACCTAGCTACATGGTTTATACAGCTGATTATAGTACATTCCTTAATTCACATATTGAATCAGGTGCAGACATCACTCTGATGTATCATTCTGTTGACAATGCGAAGGATCATTTCCCGAACTGTCAGACACTGAACATCAACAAACAGAAAGGTGTTCTCTCCATGGAGCCAAACCTTGGAAATGCTAAGAACAGAAACATCTTCATGGATACTTATGTAATGAAGAAAGACCTGTTCCTTGACCTGGTTCAGAAGGCACATAAGCTTTCCTCCATGTACACACTGGCTGATATCGTGAATGAGTCTTGTGAGGAACTTGATGTTCGCGCATATCCACATCGTGGATACTTTGCAACAATCTCAGACTTCAATAGTTACTATGAAGCAAACCTTGAACTGATCGACCTTAAGAAAGCAACAGATCTGTTCCATGATAACTGGCCGATCTATACACGTACAAACGACTCCTGCCCGACACAGTATTTCGAAGGCAGCAAGGTGACATCTTCCGTAATTTCTAACGGATGCCTGATTGAAGGTGCTGTTGAGAATTCTGTTATCGGACGTGGATGTACAATCAAAGAAGGCGCTATTGTTAAGAATTGTGTCATCGGTGCAGACGTTGTTATCGGAAAAGGTGTTCATGCTGAGAACCTTGTGATCGACAAACATGCACGCCTGATCCGTGGTAAACGTATTATCGCATCCCCAGATAAACCGGGATACATCAAACGTGGTGACAGACTGTAGATTTAAAATTACCATGACATTTTAAAAAGTTTATAGAAAAATATTATTCTACAGAATTCATTGTTAATATACATACATAAAAAACCGGAAAGTAAAAGATAAATTTTAAGTCTTTTACTTTCCGGTTTTCAGTTTATGCTCAAATTTGATTTACATTTTTATTTGCGTCATCTTTTACTTACGGTTCTTTTTATAAATAATTGCAAGCCCTTTCAGGAGCAGATCATCATCCAGAATAACCTTTCTCCTACAATGCGGCACGATCTTCTTTGCCAGCCCTCCGGTTGCAACCACAGTGGCTTCCCCACCCAGCTGCTCCTGCAGTCTGTCTATAATTCCATCTATCGCGGCAGCACTGCTGTAGATCAGTCCACTTTTCATACACTCTGTAGTATTCTTCCCGATCATATGCTCCGGTGCTTCAATACTGATTCCGCCAAGCTGAGATGCATGCGCTGTCAGAGAGTCCAGGGAAACCCCAATTCCCGGATAAATCATACCACCTATATAATTCTTGTTTTTATCGATCACACAGACGGTATTCGCTGTTCCAAGGTCAAAGATCAGAAGTGGCACCGGATACTCTGCGATTCCTGCAACAGAATCAACTACCAGGTCACTTCCCAGCTGCGCCGGGTTGTCAATCCGGATATTTAATCCTGTTTTAATCCCGGCTCCCACAACAAGAACATTCTTTTTCAGAATCTTCTCCACAGCCAGTTTTACAATTGTTGTAATCTGTGGTACAACCGAAGAGATGATTCCTCCTTCAATCTCATCTCTGTGAATATGATAAATATCGAGTACATTCTTAATATCGATCGCATACTCTAATTCTGTCTTTGTGCGAACCGTTGACAGACGTTCTACAAAAAGAGTTTTATCTCCATCGATGCATCCCAGCACAATGTTTGTATTTCCAATATCTATTGTCAGTATCATCTTCTAAATTTCCCCTCTCCGCATCAGAATCTGATCAAGGATCCGATCTGCTGTCTCTTCCTTCGTCAGCTTGCCAAGCTCTTTTTCAGAATCTTCCGTAATCACTGTGACCACATTCGTATTTCCTCCAAATCCGGCGCCTTCTACTTTCAGACTGTTCGCTACGATCATATCCAAGTTCTTTTTCTTCAGTTTCTTTCTGGAATTCTCGAGCATATTTTCTGTTTCCATTGAAAATCCGCAGAGGAACTGACCTTCCGTTTTATGAGTACCAAGATATGCCAGAATATCATCTGTGCGTTCCATCTCAAGTGCCAGGTCATCGTCCTTTTTCTTCACTTTCTCATCACTGATATAACGCGGTCTGTAATCTGCCACTGCTGCTGCCTTGATAATGATATCCTGCTCATCAGCCCGTCCTGTCACTTCCTCGAACATTTCCCTCGCTGTTGTGATCGGAACTACATTTACAAAATGTGGTTTCTCTATAGAGGTCGGTCCTGTAACAAGCGTAACGTCTGCTCCGCGCTGCATACATACCTTCGCAATCGCATAACCCATCTTTCCGGTAGAATGATTTGTAATATACCGGACAGGATCCACAGACTCCTGTGTCGGACCTGCTGTAACCAGGACTCGCAGCCCTTTCATATCCTTCTCTCTGGAAATCTCCCGCAAAATGTGTTCAAGCAAGAGCTCTGGTTCAGGCATTTTACCTGCTCCTGTATCTCCACATGCAAGATACCCGACCGCCGGACTGATCACTTCATAGTCATAGTGCTCCAATGTCTTCAGATTATCCTGAACGATTGGATTTTCGAACATATTCGTATTCATTGCCGGTGCAACAATCTTCTTACACTTGCATGCCATGATCGTTGTCGTCAGCATGTCATCCGCAATCCCATGTGCGATCTTTCCGATCACATTCGCACTTGCCGGTGCAAGCATGAATACGTCTGCTTTCTTCGCCAGTGATACGTGTTCCACACTATATTGAAAATTCCGGTCAAATGTATCCACAAGACACTTATTCCCTGTCAGCGTCTCAAATGTGATCGGATTGATAAAATTCGTTGCATTTTCTGTCATAAGCACATGCACATCTGCATGTAGTTTCTTCAGCGCACTTGCAAGTGACGCGATCTTGTATGCTGCAATACTTCCCGTAACTCCAAGAAGTACAGTTTTCCCCTTTAACATGAGCACTATTTTCCTTTCTGTTAAACTCTTTTTAGTTTAGCACAACAAATATTCTTAGAAAAGTCCTTTGCCATTATGTTTTTCACAAAATACCGTATAATTTTGTATTTTATCCACATTCTATATAAAGAAACCCACATTCTTTTCTTATAACTGATGCACGTATCCCATCTTTATATTATTTCGTAACAAATAACGCACCATAAAAAGGAGGATTTCATCATGGATGAACAAACACGAAAACTATATGAAGAATGCAGCACCGGATGTCAGATGGCAATCGAAAGCATGCAGCAAATCAAAGATTTCACCCAAGATACAACCTTATTCCAATTAATTGAAAAATATATTGATCGTCATTCTCGATTAGGCGGTAATGCAAAAGACCACCTGATTGATTCGGGAAATGAAGTTAAAACTCCGGGAATGATGGCTTCTGCATTTTCCTGGTTCAGTACAGAGCTTAAACTGAATCTGAATGATGATAACTCCAAAATCGCCAAGCTTCTGATTGATGGATGCAGCATGGGAATCAAAACACTCGGAGAACGTGCCAATACATTGAACAGAGCTGACAGATCTGCAGATGCACTGGCAAGAAAAATCATCAAAACAGAAGAAGAAATGATACGAGAATTAGAATCATTTTTATAAAATTTGCTTTCTCTTATCTGTAATGTTAGTATAGTGGTATTAAGTTATTAACATTACAGATAAGGAGCATTCTATGCTGAAATCATATATCGCATTTGACCTGGAGACAACCGGACTAAGTCCTCAGGAACATGAAATTGTAGAGATTGGCGCACTCAAAGTCCGGGAAGGGAAGGTCGTTGACCGTTTTATGGAATTCGTCCATCCGAACAAACCGATCACACCAATGATCACCAACATCACACATATCACAAATGATATGGTTGAAGGAGCAAGATCCTGCCCGGAAGTTATCCACGATTTTCTCTCCTTTTGTGAAGATGATGTGCTGATCGGACACAACGTCATGTTTGACTATAGCTTTGTAAAATGCAGTGCAGTCAGAGAAGGTCTTACATTTGAAAAAATGGGGATTGATACTTTAAAAATCGCCCGCAAAGTACATAAAGACTTTGAGTCTAAAAGCCTCGGTGCGTTATGCGACTATTATCATATTGAGAATCCTGCTGCTCACCGTGCATACTATGATGCACTCGCAACCGCAAAGCTTTATCAGACACTGGCACACTATTTTGAGCCACAGGATCCGAAAGTGTTCCAGCCTCTTCAACTTCAATATAAAATTAAAAAAGTGCAGCCTGCCACACCAAAGCAGATTGCACTCTTAGAACGTCTGACGGAACAGAAAGAACTGATGCCTGACTGGGATGCAGCTACGCTGACAAGAAGCGAAGCCTCCCGGATCATTGATAAGCTCTTGAAATCATAATTTATGCAGAAAAAAGACCTCCCCCAGCATCTATCGCTCAGGCAGGTCTTTTTCTGTTTGTTTAATCTTCCTGAAGTCTCTGCACCATTGCCCAGATTGCTTCTGCTGAATTGAAGTTCACCGGCATCATCTCAGAGGCTTCAATGCTGATATCAAACGCATCTTCCAACTCAGATACAAGTGTGATGATCGCAAAAGAATCAAGAAGCTGATCATCGATCAGAGCTGTCTCGTTTTCATAATCAATACTGTCATCAATCTCATTTAAAATTTCTAATAATTCTTCCATCGTTTATCCTCTTTTCTATACATTTCTAATATCTGTTTGTAACATATTGTTAGTTATAACACAAAAGCTTTTCTATGACAACTGTTCTACCATATTCAATTCATAAGTTTCCTGCTGTACTCTTGCCTGGATCCATCCTTCATTTTCACTATATAGTACAACTCCCGGAAGTTCATGACTTAAAAACAGTGCCATTCCTTCCATTGCTGAATATGCACCGGTTCTCTCAAAAACAAGGATACTTCCTTTTTCCAAACCTCTCAAGGTAATCTCATTACATAGAACATCATTCAATGTACATAAGGATCCACAGACTTTCCATGTCTTATCCTCTGTATTCTTGCTCTCAGAATCTTCCACATCCTTCATTGAAACTTCTTTCGGAAGTACCTTCACATATGGCTCATACATTCCCTTAATCTGTCCGTCGTAATTAATCTGATGACAGCCTCCATCAACAATGCAATAGTGAATTCCATCACTTGTCTTTGTATCTTCCACTTTCGTCAAATAGTAGCCGCACATCGCAGCCAGCGCACGTCCCAGTTCTATTGTTACATGCCCCTTCCACTGCATAGCCTTCACAGCGTCCTGAAGCCCCTTTAATCCGGTTTCTTCAAAAGCCTCTGCTGTTTTATCGCGGAAATACGGAACTGCTGTTCCAGAGCCATATTCAAGACATTTCACATCAATCTGTTCTTCTGCCGCCTTCTTTAAAAATTCATCCAGATATGTCAGTTCTTTCTGATGACGCTTCAGATTCTTCTTCTGTGTTCCTGAGAAATAATGGATTCCCTCAGCCTCGATTCCCGGAAGTTCCTTTGCCTTTTTCAAAATTTCTAATACCGTATCTTCGTCCATTCCAAACTGATTTCCACTTGTAAGCCGCGGATACAATCTGAGAATACCGTCCTCCGGATGCTCTTCGCTCCATTCCACAAAATATTGGAAATGCAGTGGGGATTCAACTGTATATGCACATCTATTTCCACAATATGCAAGTATCTCCCGAATATCATCTCGTTTTTTCATAACACCTGAAATAAACAACTTTTCCGGTGGAACTTGCAGTTTCCTGCAGATTCGGAATTCTCCCATAGAGCAGACCTCGATTCGGTCTGCCCACTGAGCCATATATCCTGTCAAAAATGGATTCGCCTTCATTGCATAACAAAGGTTGATCTCCGGACCAAATCCCGCACGAATACGTTCTGTCTGTTCTTTTAAGATATCCAGATCAAACACATAAAGTGGCGTTTTATACTTTCCAGACGCCTCTTGAAGCAGTTCTTCTCTCATAATATTTATCCTTTCCCCTTATTCTTTTTCCTGTGATTAATCTTAAGACATCACATTCTATTTCTTTCCATAATTCTTAAAATAATTACGATCTGTCTTTCCATTCTTGTTCAACGGCATCTCATCTACCTGAATCAGCTTTGTCGGAACCATATAGACCGGAAGTTTTTCCTTCATCTGTTTTCTGACTTCTGAAGCTGTTTTTTCTCCGAGGAAAAATCCCATAATGCGGTTTTTCTCTGTATCGAAAATGCAACAACTCTTCTCCACTCCATCAAGTGCTGTCATAGAGCGCTCAATTTCTTCCAACTCAATCCTGTGTCCCATATGCTTAATCTGGAAATCTTTTCTTCCGGCAAATATGATATTCCCTTCTTCATCATAACTTCCAAGATCTCCGGTTCGATACATTCTCTGTTCTGTCCCATCTACCGGATACAGCACAAACTTCTCCGCTGTCTGTTCAGGTTCTTTATAATATCCATTCGCCAGAGATTCACCTGCTGAGCAGATTTCCCCCTGCACACCAGGTTCTGACACCTGTTTGCCTTCCTCATCTACAAGGATTACCCTTCTTCCCGGAAATGCCTTACCTGCCGGTATTTTTTCACCGTCTTCATACTGCCGCTCGATCGGGAAATACGTACAGTTGCAAGTAATCTCTGTCGGTCCATACAAGTTTACAAACTTTGCTTCAGGCAGTTTTTCCTGCCAGATACGCAGCTGTTTTGCCGGCATTGCTTCTCCGCTGAACATAACCCTTTTTACTGATTCCGGCACTCTGTAATTCAATCCTTTCAGTGCAGACACAAGTGTCAATGCCGAAACAGCCCAGGTCAGATTTGTCACTTTCTTATCGCAAAGATAATCCAAAAGTCTCGGCGGTGTCGAAAAATATTCCTTCGGTATCAAAACAAGCTGTGCCCCTGTCATGATACTGGAATAAATATCCTTCACAGACACATCAAAATCAAACGGGGCCTGATTTCCAATTATATCCTCTGATGTAATCTCAAAGATTTCTGTAAAATGACTGATAAACCGACTGGCTGCTCCATGACTTACCACGATTGCCTTCGGCGTTCCTGTCGATCCGGATGTAAAGATTCCATATAAAACATCCGTTTCTTTCCATTGTTCCTGAATCTGTTCCAGACTGCTGCGCTGCTCTTCTGACAATTCCATTTCTACTGCCGGCTTAAGTGCCTCCGGTCCCATCACTTTCTCTTCCAGCCCATTTCCAACAGCTGCCAACTGTTCCTTCCCTTTTTCATCGGAAATGATCACTTCAGGATCCAGTTTCTCCATAATCTTCCTCAAGCGTTCTGTTGGATTCATCGGGTTCACCGGTACATAAAAACATCCTGCATAAACGATGCCAAGCATCACTGCCAGTGTTTCTGAACTTTTCTCTAAAAGAACCGGAACCGGGTTTCCCGGTTGAACTTTTTTACTTAATTCTGCGCCTATCACCTGAGCTTTCTTTACAAGTTCCTTCCAGGTCAGCTCCTGATTCACATCCGAAACTGCAACCCGGTCTGCATACTTTTCCGCTGTCTGCTCCAGACTCCATAAAATATTCAACTTCTCTTTTGCTATCATTTTTCTACACCTGTTTCTTTTTCCATTTCTATTTTCCTCGTAGCTTTGCAAGATTTTGCTCATACTGTTCTGCCAGCTGATTCCATGCTTCATAAGCCGGATCATTTCTATGATCTTCCAACTCATAATTCTCTTCTAAATAATTTCCAAGATATGAAGTCACCTTCTCTGCCCCATAAACATTCAGATGATCCCCCTTGTCCTGTGTGTCTTCATCCCAATTTAACCCAAGTTCTTCCACCTTCTCATTCAGATCCAGATATGCGATTCCTCTTTTGTCCGCATATTCCTGCATCTCTGCATGACGTTTATGATTCCAATTCTTCGGTGACGGCATACTGACAAGCAAAAGCTGTGCATCATTCTTCTCACACAATTCTTCTATCTTCTCCAGATAGATTTTAACATACTTTGGCATTGTTTCACATTTTTTCTTTTTCTTCATATAATCCGGTTTGCCTTCATATGGTTCAACATCATCCCGAATCACAAATCCCTTGTAATTCGTATGTATTTCCGGCTCATCCACCGCTGTCTTCCATAGATTATGATAACGAAACACCGGAAGATAATATTGACCCATCTGTTCTAAAATTGCCTGCGTACTTTTCACCGCACCGATGTCACGGAACAATGTATTTGTCTCGAGCATAACTATTTTAGGAGACTGTCCTTTAAATCCCTGTTTTAACATATAATAAGTTTCTGGAATTCTCTGTGCTCCCTGCCCACAATCATAAGCTGCAATTCCCTTATCTTCCCACAACCGCATTGTAGACACGGAATTATAGCTTTCACTATCTCCAGCCACCAACATATCTAATGTATCTTTCGGCTCAACTGTAAGTGCCGCAAATGGGCGGTTTCTTCCAGCCACCTCTCCTTGCAACTGATGTACAACATAATATTCCATCCCGACAGAACTTGTCACCAGAAATACTGCCAGTATTACAATAAAGAGAACTCCTCTTTTTATCTTATTCATTCTTATCACCTCAGAAACCGGCGTAGATCAGATCCTGGATCTGATATCCATCCCCATACGCTGCGAAGATCAAAATGCCTATAACCAAAGCATAATACAATCCCCAACGCACCGGTACAGCCAGCTCTCCCATTTTCTTCTGTACAGAGATTCCGCGCTCTTTCATAGAACCTATCACTCCCACGATCAGACAGCCTACAATTACTGCCAGATAATCTGCCCGCTCAAGTCCAAGTGTATACAGTGTCCCATCCGTTAATTGTCCTGCATCAAAATTCTTTATCATACTACAGAACATATACCATCCGGCCTTCAATCCATTTGCACGGAAAAATAACTCTCCAACTACAATGATCACCCATGTCTTTGCAATCTGGATTGTTCTCCAGATTTTCGTCTCCGGATCAATATGACACGCTTCTAAAATACGGTCTCGAACCGGCTCCACAGCAATCCCAAGCATGATCAATACAAAATAATACATTCCATAGAAAATATAGTTCCACTGTGCGCCATGCCAGACTCCGTTCGCAACCCACACCGGGAATAAGGCAATTGCAGAAGTTACCAATCTTGTAATATGCTTTCCGCAATGCTTTCTTCCGTATTGATTCCATTTCTTGACCAATCCGGACACCGATACCGGATAGAAAATGTATGCCTTGAACCACGCACCGAGTGTAATATGCCATCTACGCCAGAATTCAGACGGATTCTTCGCACAGAACGGCTGTCGGAAGTTCTCAGGCAGGCAGATACCAAACAACTTTCCACTTCCTATAATAATGTCCATACAGCCGGAGAATTCCATATAAAGCTGAATCACATAACCGATCGCTGCCGCAAGAATCACTGCTCCATGATAGTCTGCATAATGGTCAAACACCTGATTTACCATCAGTGCCATACGGTCTGCTATCACCATCTTTTTAAAGAGTCCCCAGAAGATTCTTACATAACCATCGACCACATTTCTATATTCCAATGGCTTTCCTGTATACAGAGTATCTGCCACATCTGAATATCTTGCGATTGGTCCCTCCATGATCTGTGGGAAGAATCCGAGAAATAATGCAGTCCTCCAGATTTCTGTCTCTGCCTGGATGGTTCCCCAGTACACATCTGTCATATATCCGATTGCCTGCAATGTATAAAATGAGATTCCAATTGGCATTAATAGCTTTTCCGGTCTCCATCCTTCCAAAACCGGATGTCCGAATAAATAACTCAGGTTTGTCGTAAAGAAATCAAAATATTTTAAATAACCAAGAACTCCAAGCAAAATCAGGATTCCAAGAGCTAAGACCTTTCTGCCCTTTTTCTGGTATTCTGCCTTAATTGCTTTCTTTTGTTTTCGATCCAAACCTTCTAAGGCCTTCGCTTCTTCTGTTTTAATCAGGGTCAACCAGATGCCTATGCAATGCGTCAGAAGCGTTGTCCCCAGAAGATAAACCAGCAATTTTCCACTTAGCAGATAAAAGAAAATCCAACTGAATCCCAGCAAGACTCTTCCTCTCCATTTCTCCGGTGCAAACTGATAGGCCAACAGACAGACCGGAAGAAATAGGAATATATATATAATTGAATGATATCCCATCTTTGAAATTCTCCTCTTCTCATATAATTACATTTTCTATTAAAGTATCTAGAAAATAAATACAAACGTTTCTAGTTTAAACCTTTTTTATTATTTCATCAACATCTTAAAACACGCATTTAACATTTCTTAAGATTTTATAAAAATCGCCCCCAACTGGTATGGTTTATTTTTATAAAAGTGGCTCTTTTTTATAGTCCACTTCTGTTGTATAGTATGATAAATCTTAAAGGAAAGAGGTTTTTGTTATGAATTCTAACTCAACAGTAACATTAAAGAAACTCGTCATGGCTGCACTGTTCGCAGCGCTTGCCTGTGTTGCTACGATGTCAATCAAGATTCCTACTCCTGGAACAAGCGGATATATTCACCCGGGTGATGCGATTGTTATACTTGCCGGTGTTGTTCTCGGACCTGCATGGGGATTCCTCGCAGGCGGTATCGGATCTGCTATGGCAGACCTGCTCGGAGGATATTTTGTCTATGTTCCGATCACATTTGTGATCAAAGGACTGGTATCCCTTTGCTCCGCTCTTCTTTACCGTAAAGTAGGTAAGAATTCCAAGAGCCGTTACACAGCAGTCATCCTCGGCGGTGTTGCTGATATCATTCTCGTTGCCGGCGGTTACTGCCTGTGCGAGTACTTTATCTACGGAGCCGGCGCATTTGCAAGCGTTCCGGCAAACCTGATTCAGGGAGTCGGCGGACTGATTCTCTCTGCTGTACTTTATCCGATTCTGATTGCAATTCCTGATGTAAAACAGGCTGCGATCGCGAATTCATAAGTTTTGTTTATTGACTGATAAGCCCTATAATATTGCACGCAAAATCCCCCACGGGAGAAAGAATTCTTTTAAGTTCCTTCCCGTGGGGGATTTTGTTATATTCTTTATATATCTTTCACACAAAAGAAAAAAGTCCGGAAACAATCATTTCCAGACTTTCTAAGAGGCGCAGACCGGATTTGAACCGGTGAATCAGGGTGTTGCAGACCCACGCCTTACCGCTTGGCTACTGCGCCGTATTTATTTAACTATTAAAGTATAACAAAATACGCGCAGTACGTCAATGGTGTTTTCTTTGATTTTATTTATCTTGATTTTATTTATCTTTTCCGCCAATCACATTATCTACGAAGAAGTCCTGTGCAAGGATATCTTCATCAGACATTGTCTCTCCTTCTTTTACAAGAACATTTCCTTTACTGTCTTTAAGTTCTCCGGCATAAACCTGAACTTCTCCACTGTTGATCTTCTCACGAAGTTCATTCACCTTATCCTGAACATCCTGAGGTACAAGATCTTTGTTGAACGGAGCAAGTGCCGCACATTCTCCACCTTCATAATAGTTTGCAGAGATGTCTACTGTTCCGTCTGCTGTCTTCTTCATGATATCTTCAAAAATTGGTGCCCAGTTCCATACAAAAGATGTAAGAACTGCCTTCGGTGCAGATGCCTGCATATCTACATTGTAACCTACACAAAATGCACCATTCTCTTCACATGTCTGAGGAACTGCCGGTGAGGAAGCCTCCATACCCATGTATTTGATTCCATTGTCGATCAGAGTCTTTGCATTCTGGGACTCAATGTCAAGATCATACCAGCTATCTGCCCAAAGTACCTGAACAGTTGCATCCGGATTCGCATATTTAGCTCCAAGTGCATAAGAGTTGATTGCTGTACGTACAGAAGCCTCATCCATACTTGCACAGAAACCTAACTGATTGGAACCTTCATTCATCAGTGCACTTAAGTAACCTGTCAGGAAATCTCCCTCATATCCACGAATCTGGAATTCGATAATATTGTCATAAACATCATTTCCCTGCTGTGCGAAAACAACGTCCGGATACTCTTCCTGAAGCTCAGAGAGAATTGCTGCATATCCTGCTGAACATCCGAAGATAATGTCTGCACCTTCGTCAACAAGTTCTTCTACTGTAGACTCGATCAGAGAAGTATCCTCTTCTGAAATCTCTTCCATTGTGATCAGGTTTGTTTTTGTATCAATTCCGACATTCTCACATGCCTTTACAAGACCTTCATGCATAGACTGTGCCCATCCGCCATCTTCTACAACTGAATACTCCATCTCACCGATGATAAGCTCAGATACATCTTTCTTTTCTTTCTTTGCATCAGCCTTCTCACCATCTCCTGAAGAAGATCCACATCCTGCTGTCAAACTTGCTACCAACGCTGTTACCATTAACATACTTACGATTTTCTTTTTCATTACATCCTCCTAAAATGTTTGAAACTAATAAACTGTTGCTTTCTATCCTGCTCACAATTCATTGTGAATAGAAACTATTTTATCTGCTCTCACGGTCATACGGTTTGGCAAGTGCTGCCGGTTCTGCGGTATGTTTTTTCCTGAAATTTCCTGTGGACAGAATAAATACAATCACTGTTGCCACATATGGAAGGGCACTGTAGAATTCTGTCGGCACAGACGGAAGATAAATCTGCAGATTACTTCCCAGACAACTAATGAAGCCGAAGAGTAATGCTCCCCCTGTCAGAACCAATGGATTCCAGGATGAAAATGCAACCAATGCAAATGCGATCCATCCTTTTCCGGCTGTCATTCCACTGTTCCAGAAATTTGTGTTTGCAAGTGAAACACAGGCACCACTGACTGCCATCATCATGCACCCGAAGATAATATATCCATATCTCATGGCAAATACATTTTCTCCCGCTGCGTCAAGTACTGCCGGATTTTCTCCCAGAGCACGAAGCTTTAATCCATATCTTGTCCTGTAAATATAGAACATAGATAGTGGAACAATAAAATACATCGCATAAGTGAGCAGACACTGCTTGAAGAAAATGTCTCCGAGCACCGGAATTTTTGAAAGCAATGGAATTGCAAATTTCTCAAACTTCAGATTTGCTGCCACACCGGCAACATCTTTTCCTATAAATCCACTGAGTCCTGTTCCGAAGATCAGCATTGCCATACCGCATACGGTCTGATCAGACTGAAGTGTAACTGTCAGAAATGCGAAAACCAGTCCCAGGATTGCTCCTGTAAGAAGAACAACCAGGAAGGATAATGCAAGGTTCTGTGTCTTTACTGCTGTAATGTATCCACTGACAGCTCCCATCAGCATGACACCTTCGACTCCCAGGTTCATAATTCCTGCTCTCTCGGAGAATGTTTCCCCGATTCCTGCATACATTACAGATACTGCATAGACCAATGCGCCCGAGCAAAGTGAAATAATTAATGCTATCATGCCTTCACCTCCTGATTTCTTACAATTTTATAACGCTGGAAGAAATCTCCTGCAATGACAAAAATCATAACTGCTCCCTGAATCATAGTTGCAATCTGCGCCGGAACTCCAAGCACCTGCACCGTAGCACTACTGTTCTGAAGTCCTGCAAAAAGAATTGATACAATCACAACAACCAGAGGATTCAGACGACTGAGATATGCGATAACAATTCCTGTATACCCCGCATTGTTCGGCATCTGCTCAATAATACGGTGTGTCACTCCTGCATACTGTACATAACCAGCTAGTCCTGCAAGACCACCACTGATTACAAGTGCAAGAATAATATTTCTTTTAATATTAATTCCTGCATATCGTGCAGAATTCATGCTGCTTCGGATTACCGACAGCTGATAACCATCCGTTGTATATTTATACGCAAGGAAAATGAGAACAGCTGCAATCAGACCTAAGATAATTCCGGCACTGATGCCACTTTCTCCAAGCTCCGGAATTTCAAGTCCGGATGGAATTCTTTTTGTCTGTCCCACATTCTGTCCAGGCATTTTCCAAGGTCCGAGTACCAGATAACTCAGAATGATCAATGCAATGTAGTTCAGCATCAATGTTGTAATGCTTTCGTTAACATCCCAATATGCTTTTGGAATAGCAGCAAGCAATGCCCAGAATGCTCCACCAAGGAAGCAGCACACGGCAAGAATGATACTTCCCGCAATTCCTTCTACCTTTGGTCCAAACAGTACGAACACGCCTCCGAAAATAGCTCCCATCGCATACTGTCCTTCCGCTCCGATATTATTCAGATTCATCTTAAATGTCAGTGCCACGCCAAGTCCACAGAACATCAGTGGCAGACTGGCATTGATCATCTTACGGATTCCTTTTCCTGAAAGGAACACTTTCGTGAGCATCTTACTGTATACCTGCAACGGATTAAATCCTACAGAAGCAATAATGATTCCGCAAAATGCAAATGCAAGTATCGTAAATAAGATGGATGTCAGCACGATACGAAGCATTCCGACATTTTCTCTTTTTTCAAGTCGTATTTTATTTTTCATAACGTTCACCTGACATAAGCCTTCCTATTGTATCGTAATCTGCTTCATTGCGGTCAAGCACTGCCATCATCTCACCTGAACAGAGAACTCCGATCCGGTCTGACATCTGGAATAACTCGTCCAGTTCCTCTGAGATCAGAAGTACTGCTACACCTTTCTTACATTGCTCAAGGAGAATCTCATGGATGGCCTCGGCTGCTCCCATATCCAATCCACGGGACGGGTATACCGCTACAAGAAGAACTGGATCTCCACCAATCTCTCTTGCAACAAGAAGCTTCTGTTGATTTCCTCCGGACATCAGAGAAACCGGACTCTTGTCTCCTGCTGTCTTGATCGCATAACGGTTGATTTCATCCTGTACAGTATCATGAATCACTTTCTTCTTCAGAATATGATTTTTACTGAATCTAGGTGTATCATACTCCTTTAAGATTCGGTTCTCTTCCATATTCATTCCCGGAACAAGTCCCATACTCAGCCTGTCTTCCGGGATAAATCCTACTCTTTTCTTCACGCGTGCTTTCGCACCCTGTGTCGTGACATCTTCGCCACTAATCGTAATTGTTCCACCAATTGCTTTACGCAGTCCTGTTACTGCCTCTGCCAGTTCTTTCTGTCCGTTTCCGGCAACTCCTGCAATTCCAAATATTTCTCCTGCATGAATGTCAAAAGATACCTTTTTGATTGCTTCAAGTTCACGGTCATTCTTCACAGTCAGATCTTTTATTTCAAGAACAACTTCCTCTCTCTTTGTGCCGCCTTCATTTTTATGCGGTTTTAGTTCACGTTCTCCGACAACTGCTTTCGTCAGACGCTCTACTGTTGCTTCCGATGCAGGCATTGTATCTTCTACTTCTCCACCTTTTAACACAGTGATACGATCAGCGAACTCCATAACTTCATTCATTTTATGGGAAATAACCACGACACTCTTTCCACTATCTGCCATGCGGCGAAGTACATGGAACATCTCTTTTGCTTCCTGTGCTGTTAAAACTGCTGAAGGTTCATCGAGAATCAGGATATCCGCACCTCTGCAAAGGAGCTTAACAATCTCAACTCTCTGCTGCTCTCCAACAGACAACTGCCAAATCAATGCTGATGGTTCTACGTCCAGATGGAATTCTTTTGACCATTTACCAATCTGTTCTTCCATTTCCTTCTTATTTAATATAAATTTACATTCCGGCATGTACAAAAATACATTTTCTGCTGCTGTTAATGTCGGGATCAGACGGAAATGCTGATGTACCATACCGATTCCCATCTCAACTGCATGCTTTGGGGAACGGATAGAAACTTTCTTCCCTTTATGAAGGATCTGACCTCCATTTGGTTTATAAATTCCATTCAGAATATTCATAAGTGTACTTTTTCCGGCACCGTTTTCCCCGAGGAGAGCATGTATCTCCCCGGGATATAATGTAAGATCTACGTCCTTATTCGCTGTTACGCTGCCGAATGTCTTTGTGATGCCACGCATCTCAAGAATAGGTTCTTTCATCTTCTTATCTCCAGTAACTCATTCTGTTTCTATTGCTATCAAACAGTTACTCAGCCTCTACAGGAATGAATGAAAATGTTGTCACATCAAACAATCCCATATCTGTCAGCTTAATCTCCGGAATTACTGCAAGTGACATAAAGCACAATGTCATTACCGGCTCAACATCTCCACAGATTCCAAGTTCTTCATATGCCTTCTCGTGAATATCTGTCAGTTTCTGATCTACCCACTCACCACTCTGATCACTCATCAGTCCGGCGATCGGCATTGGCATGCTTTCGATCACTTTACCTTCTTTTACAAGAACCATACCGCCCTCCTGCTCGATCAGACTGTTTACTGCAAATTCCATCTCTTCGTCACTGACTCCGACAACAATGATATTGTGAGAATCATGTGCGATGGACAATGCTACTGCACCTTCCTTGATTCCATATCCTTTCAGGAATCCACAAGCTACATTTCCTGTTCCCTGATGACGCTCAACAACAGCTACTTTTACAAGATCAACTTCTGGATTTCTTACGAACTCTCCATTTGCATCCAGCTCAATCTCTGCTGTATCTTTCGCTGTTACAACTCCACCCGGAAGAATCTTGATTACATTTACTTTGTTTGATTTCAGGTTCATTTTAAATTTCTCTTTGGAGAAATCTTTTACGATCACACTTCCCTTAACGGAAGAAATATCACATTTTTTGATCTCCGGCAGATATTTTCCTTCTTCTGCCACCAGAGCACCTTCTACAAATACACGGTTTACGTGGAAATCTTTCAAATCATCCAGAAGAACGACATCCCCACGGTATCCCGGTGCAATTGCTCCTCTGTCTTTCAGGTCAAAGCATTCTGCTGCGTTAAGTGTTGCCATACGAATTGCTGTCACAGGATCAAGACCTTCCTCTACACAGATACGCAGATGATTGTCAAGATGTCCTTCGTGAAGGATTGTCTTCGGCTGACGGTCATCAGAACAGAGCAGGCATCTTCTGCTGTTCTCTGCTGTCATTCCCTTGATCAGTGTGCGAAGGTTATGGCATGCAGATCCCTGACGGAGAAGAATGTACATTCCTCTTTCCAGACGGTCATTCATCTCTTCTACTGTAGAACATTCATGATCTGCTGCGATTCTTGCAGCGGCATATGCATTCAGCTCTTTTCCTGTGATTCCAGGTCCATGTCCATCAATAAATTTGCCTTCCTGTTTTGCTACAATGATCTTATCCAAATCACTGTCTGCCGCATTGATCACGCCCGGGAAATTCATGAATTCACCAAGTCCGGCAATTCCTTCTCTTGTGATCGGCTCTTTCATTGCTTCTGCATCGATCACTGCACCTGAGTGCTCGAATGGTGTAGCCGGTACACAGGATGGAAGCTCATATTTCACATCAAGCACTGTGTTCTCAGCTGCTTTCATCATATAGTCCAGACCGGCAATTCCGCATACATTTACGATCTCGTGCGGATCTGCCATAATGGTTGTTCCTCCATGTGGAACTAACAGGCGTCCAATCTCCTCAGGACTTACATAAGAAGATTCGATATGGATGTGGCTGTCGATGAATCCAGGTGCTGCATATCTTCCTTCTGCATCAACCACTTTCTTGCCTTCATACTCGCCGATACCTGCAATCTGATCACCTGAAAATGCAATGTCTCCTTCCTGGATTTTTCCAGAAAATACATTTACGATTTTACAATTTTTAATTACAAGGTCAGCTGGAATGCGACCTGCTGCTGTATCAATTAACTTCTTTAATTCTACTTTCATTGTTGCTGCATCTTTCATATCAGACAGCCTCCTTTTCACTTATTTGTTACAGCCGGGTCAGCTTAGATCCGGCTTCTGTAACTGTTCAGAGCCAACATCCAAAATGCTTGGCTCTGAACAGTTACCATTTTCTACTATATTTTATTTCTCACGTACTGCAAGAATTGGATCAAATATTTTCAGGTTTACATAATCAACCGGTCCAACATCTGTAATCGCATAATCCGGAATAGCTGTAATCGGGAAGAAGAACATATACATCATCGGATTCGGAAGATCTGATCCAAGACTTCTCGCTGCCTGGTCAATCTTCTTTTCCTGTACTGCGATTTCTTCCGGTTCTGCATCACTTACGATTCCGCCAACCTGGAGTGGAAGGAATTCTATGATCTCTCCGTCAGCAACAACAACCTGTCCGCCGCCCTGCTCGATCACATAGTTTGCTGCAATTGACATATCCTCTGCACTGACACCCATAACAACCAGGTTATTATCATCCGGTGCCGCGGAAGATGCCATTGCACCTTTCTTCAGTTTCCAACCGGAGCAGAATGCCAGGGACTTATTTCCATTTCTTCCGAAACGTTCCAGTACAGATACCATAGCTACATCCTGCTCTGTATCCGGCTGTACGATTCCGTCTTTTACCTGCAGGACAACATCTCTTCTCTTACGTACGAATGGTCCTTTGACATCCATTGCCAGGACATCTACTTCTCCATTCTGGATGCTTGTCTTATATTCAAAATCTTCTTTTGTTGTAAGTTTGCACTTCAGTGCGCCCTGCAGTACGCTGCTTCTCTTTGGTGCTTTCAGTTCATAGGAAAGCTTGTGATCCTCAGCAACCATAGTTCCATTTGTCATAACCTTGCATACTTCAAATTCTTCAATATTCTTAACAAAAAGAATATCTGCAATTCTTCCCGGACAGATGGATCCGATCAGATGATCGATACGGTATGCCTCAGCACTGTTGATCGTTGCCATCTGGATTGCCGTCATCGGCTCAACGCCTGCTTTGATTGCAAGACGAACCACATTATCAAGATGTCCTTTGCTCAGAATATCTGTTGCAGTTACATCATCTGTACAGAAACTTACTCTTCTTGCAAATGCCGGATTTACTTCTGTTACAGCTTTAATATTTTCTTCCAGGAAATGTGTTACACATGACTCACGAATCAGCATGTGCATTCCTTTTCTCATCTTCTCAACAACTTCTTCATGTGTGTAGCTCTCATGATCAAGACGAACTCCACCACACAGATAACCATTGAGATCATTACCAACTGCCATCGGTGCACATCCGAATACCGGGAGTCTGTTTTTCATTGCCTGAGCAATTGCTCCAAGTGTATTCTCATCTTCTTCCTGCATGGACTCACGTACTGTCTCCCATACACCATAGCACTCCGGCCACTGCTGAACTTCTTTGTGAACTTCTTCTGTGAAATTAAATGCTACTGTTGATTCCGGGATTGTATATGGAGTCTTATATGGTGCTCCCCAGAATACTTTCAGAGGACTCTGTTTCATCTCTGCAAGAACTTCTTTTAATCCTTCAAGTCCGGATACGGAAATATACTCGTCCAGTCCTGAAATCATACTTGTTGTTCCTCTTGGCACAACAGCTTTTGCATAACTTGTAATACTCATCTTACTGCACTCGCTATGGATATGTCCGTCGATCATACCTGGTGTCAGATAGTATCCTGTAGCATCAATGATCTCTGTATCCGGTCCGATATAATCCTCTACATCCCCAACTGCTGCGATCATATCGTTGTAAACTGCAACGTCAGCCGGATAGATCTCGCTTGACATTACGTTCACAAGCTGTCCACCTTTGATCACCTTGTGTGCCGGAAGGATTCCTCTTCCTGCACGAATCATCTCTTTGAGTGCTTCCTTGTTTGTTCTTTCCATCTCTGAACCTCCTGTAAATATTTTAAAAAATAAAAAAGATACATTGTCCGCATGGCGGCTAATCAGGTTTCCCGTCCTGCAATGTATCTTTGAAGAATTTTCAACTCTATTTAGTTTGTCTTATGAAACGCACAACAATTTTTTCACTCCAACAATAGATTTGGATTCTATAGATTTACACAAGTCTGCGTCTTTATTTAGATAATATCATATTTTTCAAAAATTTCAGCATTTTTGATGATTATATTTTCTTTGTTTTATTCATAAGCATTACTTATAGAAAAGGGTGTCCCACCTATCTTGGAACACCCTTGCCATTCTTTTTCTGTTACAGTTACAGTAATCTTAATCTTCTATATTCTCTTTATTTTTCGTCTGAATCCTCTTCGCTTTTAAATGGAATCACTTCGCATTCATTTGAAACTTCTTCGTCTTCGTCATCATCTTCTTCCTCAAGAAAGCTTTTGATTCTTGATAAGCAAATTTTGATTTTCCTGAACGAATTTTCACTCTTTACATCTGTTTCATCTTTCTCTGCATCTGACATGAAATTCTCTGACGACTGTTCCTCTGTGTCCTCTGTGATCACAGGCATCGCGATTGTCTCACCCAAAGTTTCGGACTCTTCTGAGCTATCTATATGACTATCACTTTCATTAGAAACAATCTCCTGTATATCCTCAACATTATTCTCTTTCTTAATTTCTTCGTTTTCAGTTGTCTGATTTGTTTCTATAATTCCATCTGTCGCGACCGTTTCATTCATTTCTGTAATTCCATCTATCTCGGCCATCTGATCTGCTTCTGTAGTCAGATCTGCATCCGTCTCCTCTTCTGTTTCATCTGTTCCATTAATTCCTTCTAACAGCGCATCAACTGTCTTCTCTTCCTCTGACACTTCTTCTACTTCTGCCTCTGGCTTCGGTTCACACGGCATCCCCACTGTAAAGCAGCTTCCGGATCCCAGGATACTTTCTGCATCCACCCATCCATCGTGTACTTCAGCAATCCATTTTACAACAGAAAGTCCCAGTCCAAAATGACCTTCTCCGGCACCTAAAGGATCTCCTCTGAAAAACCGATCCCATACGTGCGGCAGATCCGTCTCTGAAATTCCAATTCCCGCATCTGCAATCTTACAGGTAAATTCACTGCCTTTACTTTCAACAACAACTTTGATCAATCCAATCTCCCGGCTATAATCAATGGAATTCTCCAGCAGATTTAACAACATCTTCCGATAACAGTTCTCATCCACTTCTGCGTAAATCTCCGGTTCAATCTCATATTCTATCTGCACCGGTTCATCTGCCTCCTGAAGTCTGCTGATCTGACCTTCTATAATTCCTGTTGTCAGTTCACTGATATTCATGCGTTTTTTATAAGCCGGCTGGCATCCCTGATCTGCCTTTGCAAAAAATGAGACTTCCTGAATAAAATCTGAAAGAATCTGTGCCTTCTTCTGCACCAGTTCAATCTGCCAGCGCTGACGCTGGGACAGTCGCCAGTCGCCAAGGCACCATGCGCTTCGTGTAAGGATCACACTGACCGGCATCCACATCTCCTGTACAACATTTTCTGCAAAATGTCCCTCTTCGCGCACATCCTCAAGTAATTCATTCAATGTCAACTGCAGTCTCTCCAATTCCACATCGGATTCTTCCAGTTCCAACTGTCTGGAGAAATCTTTTGTTCTACAAATTTTCGCCGCTGACTCTGCCATATCTGCAGTCCGTTTCAGAACCTCTCTTACCAGAAAGTATCCAATTGCAAGAGATGCAATGAAAACGATTGGAAGGACCACCTTCGCCATCACTTTTGCTGTCTGCGCATCTGTTCCACTTATCATTGTAGCAAGAAACAACGCAATGCCTGTTGCTACGAATATGCATCCTGTATATTTTAGTGTTAATTTTATTTTCAAAGATATTTTTTTCATTCGTACTCCTCCAATGGAATCTCTGACACTCCAAATTAGATTATAGCACATTTTAAGACAGTATATTGTGAAATTCTTCTTAAATAAAAAGTTTTTTATTATGCTTTTCCGCCTTGTATTTCTCTCTGATTTGCCCTATTCTAAAAAGTAAATATATCATCAAAAAACGATTATTTAAACAAATTGAAAGAAGGAAAAATCTATGAATAATTCAGTTTCTCAAGAACTATTAAAATTTCTCCGAAAAAGTCCGACAGCATTTCATGCTGTTGCACAGATGAAAAACGAACTTCTCAAAGTTCATTTTACTGAATTAAAAGAAAATGAACGCTGGAATATAGAATGCGGCAAACACTATTTTGTCACACGAAATGACTCTTCCCTGATTGCATTTACGATTCCGGAAAATGGTATTGAAAAGATGCACATTCTGACAAGTCATAGTGATTCTCCGACCTTTAAAATCAAAGAGAATCCGGAGATTGAAGTGGAAAAACATTATGTGAAATTAAATGTAGAAAAATATGGTGGCATGCTCTGTGCACCCTGGTTTGACCGTCCGCTCTCTGTTGCCGGACGCGTTATAATAAAAGATAAGACAAGCGGACAGTTTACAAGCAAACTCGTCAATATTGACCGTGATCTTGTTATGATCCCAAATCTCGCAATTCACATGAACCGTGAGATCAATAGCGGTTACAACTACAACGCGCAGAAAGATCTTCTTCCCATTTATAGCTGCGGTTCTCCTAAAGGAACTTTTATGGAACAGATTGCTGAAGCTGCCGGTGTAGAAAAAGAGGAAATTCTTGGACATGATTTATTCCTTTATAATCGACAGGAAGGTTCCGTCTGGGGTGCTTCCAAAGAGTTTATCTCCAGTGGCAGGCTTGATGATCTGCAGTGTGCCTTCGCATCACTTCAAGGTTTCCTTTCCGGTGAGAAGAAAGACTGTATGGCTGTACACTGTGTTCTGGATAATGAAGAAGTTGGAAGCGGTACGAAACAGGGCGCCGCATCCACATTCCTTTTTGATACACTGATCCGTGTTCACGAAGCACTGGGATATGATGGCGAAGATTATCGTGTTCATCTTGCAGACAGCTTTATGATCTCTGCGGATAATGCTCATGCAGTTCATCCGAATTATACAGAGAAAGCTGATCCGACAAACCGCCCTTACCTGAATGAAGGAATCGTACTGAAATTCAATGCAAACCAGAAGTACTGTACGGATGCCGTATCTGCTGCCATGTTCCGCGACTTATGTAAGCGGGCTGATGTTCCGGTTCAGACATTCACAAACCGATCCGACATGGCCGGTGGCTCTACACTTGGAAATATTTCCAACACTCAGGTTGCGCTCAATACTGTTGACATTGGATTGCCACAGTTGGCAATGCATTCCCCTTACGAGACTGCAGGTGTAAAAGATACAGAATATCTGGTGCGAGCTGCAAAAGAATTCTTCTGTTAGTGTACAGCAAGAGCAGGGATTTCATTATGACGAAATCCCTGCTCCTTTATTTTTTACAAATGCCTTCTTAGTGCCTCTACATAATAAGACGCATAACGACTGAAAATAATATTTTTCTTTTTAATAATTCCAATCCTCATCGTTTTATCTACATCTAATGGCTTCGCTATAATACTGCTTCCATTTAATTTCTGGTCGATCACACCACTGCTTACTGTGAATCCGTTTAATCCGATCACCAGGTTAAATAAGGTTGCCCTGTCTCGCACCTGTATACTCTTCGGAAAATCAAGCATGCTTATAAATTCTTCCGAAAAATAAAATGAATTATTGTTTCCCTGTTCATAGACAAGATATGGATATGGTTGTAAATCTTCCATGGAAATCATTTCTTTCTCTGCCAGTGGATGATCTTTACAGATAAATACATGCGGTTCTGCGACAAACATTTCCTCAAACTTCAACTGATTATTCTTTATCAGCTTCAGAATCACATCTTCATTGTGTTCCGAAAGATAAAGAACCCCGATCTCACTTTTTCCGCTTGCCACATCTTCAATAATCTCGCCCGTCTGTGTCTCTCTTATAATAAAACTATACTGATCTGCATCATATTTTTTGATCAGATCAACAAAAGCATTTACTGCAAACGAATAATGCTGGCAAGACACAGAAAACTTCGGTGTTCTTCTCTCTCCATTTCCAAAATGTTCTTTCATATTGTCAGCCTGCTCTAAGAGCATCCTTGCAAAGGACAATAGTTCTTCTCCTTCTCTCGTAACAGTAACGCCTTTGTTAGATCTTATAAATGCAGTCACTCCCATCTCTTTTTCAAGATTATGAATTGCTGCACTAAGTGACGGCTGTGAAATAAAAAGCTTTTCTGCAGCCTCCGTAATATTCCCACAATCCGCAACCGTGACTAAATAGGTTAATTGCTGTAATGTCATGTTCGCTCACTCCTCGTTGAAACTGATATCCGGACTTATCATAAAAGTATTCCCCATAACCATGTTGAGACAAATGGCTGTAAGAAAAATATAATAACACCTACTGAGCCACAGATCAAATAAAAATCATTTATTTTTGAATCTGATAACGTTCGCTTTGTAAAGTTTTCAGTTACAAAACGTACAATAAAGTAGCCGATCAAAGTACCTATGCTATTTGTAATGATATCATCTATATCAGTTGCTCTGCCAGTAAACAGTTGAGAAATCTCAATAAAAGACGTTGCAACAATTCCTGCCAGAGCAACACCTTTTATATTTCTGAATTCTTTCCATAACATTGGTAAAAAGAAACCAAACGGAACGAACAAGAGTACGTTCAAACACGCATTAACAAAATCTGACAACATATAAATAAATGGAATCAGATTCACTGTAAACTCCATTTGCAACATCGTGATATTTGGAAATCCCACTAATGCTAATACTACCGCCAGATAAAATCCAAAAATCGTATAAGCCAGCGTTCGTTTCCAGCTCTGAAAGAAAATCTTCTCATATATGCACCAAACCGGAATTATAAAAACTGCTGCTGCAACAAGTTCGATCAGGGCATTGTATATTCTACTCATTTTTTCCTCCATGAATTGTATTTTACACAACTCATAGTCTATCATATCCGTCCTGATTACAGTAGATTTAGACTTCTTAATTAAGTTTAATTTTTCATTAAAATAAAAACTATATATAGGACACAAAATTATAGAACCACAAAGCAACATATGATATACTAGCAATGTTACCGCCTCCTATACTGGTACAGAACGGAGGTGTTCACCATGGATTTAGCATTATCTTTTATTGTCGCTGTTGCGGCTGGTGTAGTTTGCCACTACATCATCAAATGGTTAGATGGCGACAAATAGCCGGTAACTAGCCTGTGGATTCAAACCTTTCCACACAAGAATTAGGAATAGAAAAACCCTCGGATGGCACTCCGAGGGTTTTTCGTTGCTGTTCACTATGGAATAGCATTATCTTTTTGCCTACTGGCATTATAGCATATGCAATTTAACAATACAATATGCAATTTTAATAGAAAGTGGGTACTTCCCTTGATTTTTCACCTTTACCATGCTATACTACAAACCGCTGAACCCCTTATAAAATAAGGTCTAGCAGGGTTTCAGTAATGTGTGTTCGTGACCTTCCACACGTAAAACAAAACTAAAGGAGAACTGAATAATGAAAAACTCAAGTAACAAAGTGCTTTACCTGGCACAGGCAGCCATGATTGCTGCCATCTATGTCGTACTGACTGTTGTCGGTGCATCACTGGCTTTTGGAGAGGTGCAGATCCGTTTTGCGGAAGCGCTGACGATTCTCCCGGTATTTACTCCGGCTGCAATCCCTGGATTGTTTGTAGGATGCCTCATCGGAAACACACTTGGAGGTGCGATCCTGCCTGACATTATCTTCGGCAGCCTTGCAACACTGATCGGTGCCATCTTTACATGGTCTTTAAGAAACAAGAGCAAGTTCCTTGCCCCTGTTCCTCCGGTTGTTGCCAACATCATCGTGGTTCCATTTGTATTAAAATACGCTTATATGGTTCCACTTCCGATTCCTTTCATGATGCTGACAGTTGGTGTCGGAGAAGTGATTTCCGCCGGTGTACTTGGTCTGATTCTTTACGGAGCACTTAACAAATATCGAGGAATTATCTTTAAAAAAGCTTTATAGATTTTCTTCATGTAAAAAGGGAGTGGCTATGTGAATGATTTCGTTTCACATAGCCACTCCCCTTTTCTAAGATGGGATTTTTAGATTATCATCACGGTTTCGGTGTACCACAGAATTCACAGAATGCTCCTGTATTCTCTGCTCCACACTGACATGTCCATGTACCGCCTGTCTGCGGCTGTGCGTTAGCATTCATATTCTGGTTCATTCCCATGTTTCCATTCTGCATGTTGCCATTCATATTCTGCATTCCATTGTTCATTCCCATATTTCCATACTGGGCTGTACCGTTCATGTTCTGCATTCCATTATTCATTCCCGTATTTCCGTACTGAGCTGTTCCATTCATTCCCGGCATTCCATTATTCATTCCCATGTTTCCGTACTGAGCTCCACCATTCATTCCCGGCATTCCATTATTCATTCCCATGTTTCCGTACTGAGCTCCGCCATTCATTCCCGGCATTCCGTTATTCATTCCCATAGCTCCCATAGCGGCAGCTCCCATATTTCCCATAGCTCCGCCTGCCATACCTGCCATACCTGACATTCCGCTATTCATTACAGGATTTCCGGTAAGCGCAGCCACAATCTGGTTCGCTACCTGTTCGATTTCCATGATTTCCATACGGTCTTTCTCATCAAGGCGTGAATTACATAATCTGAAATCCATGTCATCAAACCACTCTGTTCTTACTTTGATACGCATCATATAATCATATTCGTATCGATATACCGGCGGCTGGTAACTGACTGTTTTTCCATCTTTCGTGTAAGTCTCTTCTCTACGGTCCTGCTCTACTTCCATCTTACACATTACAATAGATGACAGCGGTACGATATCCGGATTCTCTGTCGTATCCAGATTATGTGCTACAGTAAAGTTACCTTTTGTATCATCAATAAATACATTGTATGTGTTTGTAGCAAACTGACGAGTTACAACAAAGCTCTGTACAAGCTGTTTATTCTGCTCGCGGTATGCCAGCTGACGTTTAATGTCTTCTACCGTACTGTGTCTGCGCTCCTCAAACCAAGGGGACAGTTTTCTCGCACAGTTTTTGCATAAATTACCATCGTCTAACTTTCGGTTTCCAAGTAAACCAATTTTTTCTCCACAGATATCACAATTTTTCTTATCAAATAATCCCATACTTATGTCTCCTTTCTAAATTAAATTTTGCTTTCTACTCCGCTATTTCGTTTGCATACCGACTCTGTATTGAGGATGCATCCTTATCTGTCAATCCATCAATTATTGATTTTAGTTCTTCTTTTTGTGCATCATCGCCATGATTTAAAATTGCCTCCATAGCCTCTGTTCTTGCCCGGCTGTTCGCTTCCGGATCAGAAATAATTTCTTTCATGATATTGCAAATTTCGTCTGGATTATAATAAGTTGCTTTTGCTTTCCATTCCTCTATGCTATCTTCTGCAATATGATTTATATCGCCTAAAGAAGTCCATTCCGGATCTTCCTGTGTTCTTGGCGTTTTTGACCAATAATCCATAGTAGCACGATATGCAGCTTCACTTGTTTTTTCATGGAATGGATAATCAAACCACATAGTTACTAATGACTCGCAACATGATCCGTGTAATTCTGTTTTCTCTGCATCATTTAAAATTGTAACCAATGGCTCAACCAATTGATCATCTGCAAGATTTCCTGCTCTACTACATGCAACATCTGCTACCATTTCATCTTCATCATTCATCAATTTTATAATTGTTTCTACCATTCCTTCTGCTCCAATGGACCAGTAATTTCCGATTGCAATGGCTGCATCTTTTCGAATAATCGGATGTTCATGTTCTGACATCTTTATAAAAAACTTTGCTATATACGGATTCGATCCGGAATTCGCAAGTGAATTCAGTGCTGCGTCCAGCGCAACAGGATCTGTCTCTTTTTCTAATGCTTCTTCTGCCATCTTTTCCTCTGCATCAGATGTTCCGAAAAGTCCGCCCATTCTACTAAATCCATACGCTCGTACATTTGGATTCTCACTAGTTACAACTGCCTCAAGAAAAGTGTTTGTATTTGGCATTCCGCCTCCAGCATCCCAGATTATCTGCATTGCTTCATCCGTTATGTTTTCCGTTCTGCAAAGCTCATCATCATACTCTACATATGCATAAGTAGAAACAAATTCCAAAGCTTCCTCTTCTGTTATATTTTCTACATCTTTAATTCTGTCTACCAGATCCTGAGCTGTCATACTCTGATATTCCTTTTTTGTTACTCCTGCCGGTGCATAATCATCTTTCGATGCCTTTTCCGTTTCCACAGTTTTTTGGGAATCATCAGGTGCTTTTTCTTTTCCACACGCTGATGATGCAGCCACGATCATAGTAGCAACTAATAAAATACTAACTATTTTCTTTTTCATAGCCAAACCTCCTCACATACTAACTTCCGATTTTTGTTATAATTATTATTACATCTTTAAAGTTTTCTGACACTAGCACTTGTGATAGGTGATTTTCTGTATGATAAAAAGAACATTGCAGAAAATCTGCAATGCCCTCTCTATTTTAATGTCGTAACAAGTAATTTACTTTCCAATGCCGCCGCAATCAGATCTTCTTTACAGGAATACCCTGTCTTCGAGATCATTTCCTGAAAATTCCATCTTACCCCTGCAGTGGAACACCCCATTTTTTTTGCAATTTCTGAATAGGAAAACCCTTTTATATATAATCGAAGCATCTCCAGCTGCCTCGGACTGATCTCATCACTCTGAATCCAGTTCAGCTGAACATTCGGGGAAATGTCCGGAAATACCCTTTTCCCTTCCAATGTCTGATGAATAACATCAAGAATTTCCTCATCTCCGTGATCTTTATACCAGAGGCTGTCTGCGCATCCTGTTTTTGCTCTGGCAAGTACTTCCGGATCAATCAATGATGTGATAATAAGTACTTTTGTCTTAGGATGAGCTTCTCTGATTTCTTTCCCTGCTGCCAGTCCATCATGATTATGAAATGTCTGCACGTCCATCAGTACAAGATCTACCTTTGTAGAATTACATACTTTTATGGCATCATTGGCATCTGCAATTGTCTGTACATGCTGAAATTCTTTATTACTTTCAATCAGATATTCAAAATATTTCTGCATGATCTTCTGATCTTCTACAATTAATATGCGAATCATTTTCCTCTCCCTTCTCGTCTCAATCGTCACTGTCCACATTTACTGTACCCAACAGTTCTCAATCTTCCGTTCCTCCAACCGGCAGTTCTAACACCAACAAAAACCTGGGATCAAATCTTGTAATCATTTGACCTCCTTCTCTTTCAACAGCTTCTCGCAAAGCGGAAAGACCACCGCCTTCTTTACTTCCTTCCTTAGGCCTTTCTCCGTCATTTGTTATACGTATCTTCCATCCTTCAAGTATCTTATAACTTTGTACATACACCTTACTTCCATGTGCATGTCGTATACAATTTGTAACACACTCGCGAATTGCTTTATCCATGATCAATGCCACTTTAGCTTCCTCACAGATTTCTCCCTCAATCTCCACAGACACTCCCAGTCTCTGTGCATGTCGTATTGTCTCCTGATACTGTTTATCTGGATCATCCTGTGTGATTCCGGATAATATGTAAACCGATTGTTTCAGAATTTCCAACTGGTTTTCCATATAATCTGCTTCTTTATGACTTTCCAGCATACGACGGATTGTAAGAAGACTTCGTCCGAAACTATCATGAACCTGCATCTTCATCTTCAAAGTTTCCTGTTCGCGAATACTATCATCAATCTGACTATACATTTTTTTCAGCTCTTTATTTAACACTTCCAGTTTTTCATTATTCATACGAATTTTTTCACTATTATAATAAATCTCTGAAATATCAAATGCTACTGTCTGAATATACCCTTCAAGTTCTGATTCCGACAACTTATATTCCTGAAACATCCACACTGTATTATCTGACAGATAAAAGACACTGCTTTCTTCACTAAGCTTCGTAATCCCTGAAATTATTTTTCCGCCTTCCAGCACACTCTTAAGGTCTTCATAATTTTGGAGTGCCTCCCCGGTCAGCTTTCTGCCTAATTCTCTCATTTTTTTATTTGATAACACAATGCGTCCCAATGGATCCGATACACAGACACCACACGGAACATTATCTATGGTTTCCTTAACCGACCAGAAAGAAATACTTTTCCGACATACAATAATTTCTTTTCTGATCAACAGACACAGCGATATGAGTAATAGAAGCATGCCGGCAAAAAGTGTCCATACTGGGACATCAATTATACATGACGGATGGTTATTCTCTCCAATCTGATATCTATGATCATTTAAGAACACACGCATCACAAAAAAAGAAGAAAAAAACACTACCACTATGCCTACCATTTTTTTCAGTTTTTCCTCACGCATTATTCTGGAAAAAAGTATCCACAACTCCAGGATCAGACTTATTTCCATCAGAACCATTAATGTATTATGCAGTTTTATACTATCTGTTACATAATTATACATTCTGATTTCTCCTCGCACCTTTTCAGACTTTTATTGAAACAAACCATTCATTCTCTGCTTCCTGTTCCACATAAAGTTCCTGTCTTTTTTCTGCCAGTACTGACAGGTTTTCCGGTCCTTTCACTGTCACAGCAACTTTAATCTCTCCGTCAATTTCTGCAATACGCAAGAAAATAAATTGAATTGCATCAATTAATTCTTCTATCATCCACTCAAAGAAATCATAACAGCTCAAAATACTGTCATCCTCAAGAAAACTTATTTCCGGGTCGATAAAATATTTTCCCTTAATCCTACAAAGTTTTAAACTGTCACAGGATTCTTCCAGACTTCTTCTCAAGTCTTCTGTTGTCAATTTCTCCTGTTTTTCTTTCTGCGATAAGATCAGATTCTTGCGACGCTTCATATAAGTTCCTACCACCACGACCTTCCGAAGAATCCAATCATACGTTTCTTCTGACTCTGTATTTTGAAGTTCATTAAGATATTGATCTAACAGACGCATCTGATGAAATGTTTGATTCTGTATGATGTTAAACAGACGGTTCTTTTCCTCAAGCGCCTTCTTCTCTGCTTCCTTTTCATAAGCAATCTGCAACAAATGATTTCTTTCTGTTAATTCTTCCTGAAGTTCCTCGAGTTCTTTATACTGATCCAATACCGGTGAAATATCTTCTGCCCAAAATGCATGACCGCCTCGCAAAGAAATGTGCTTTATCTGGATTCCATGTTCCAGCAACAGTGGTGCCTGTTTTGTGTCCTTACGCATCTGATCAGTTATTTTTGGAAAATCTCCGGAACGATACCGCACATTCCAATCCCCATCTGTAATTTCTGCCGTGATACCGCCGCTTGCCTGAAATAATTCTGTGTATCGTGTATTTGTCCCGATCAATCCACAATAAATACAGCTTTGATAAATTGCCGCCATAAGCAGACAACAAGACACTGCCATATCCCCGAAATATTTCGTTATGAGTGGCGTTCCTATAATATTACCGAAATTCCAGTACAGAAGCATTATTCCCGGAAAAAATGGAAGCCAAAATCTTCTTTTCTGCGGACTTTTACTTTTTCTGATCAAAATCACTTCCATTGCGATCAGACAAAAAATCGCCCATACCTGAATCCCAAAGAAAATCGGTCCGTACTGATAATTTTGATCTATAAACGGCTTCCCATCCGGAAATGAAAATACAAGCTGATGAAAATCATTTGTAAGAACTGCAACAACAAACAGAAGAGCCGGAATCACTAGAGCCGCTGTACGTTTTGTCGTATTCTTCTCTTCCTCTTCTCCCATCAATATTGCTGCATTGAGTCCAAGCGTAGGAATCATCATACATGGAATATAATATAAATACCAACACGTTCTCAGACTGAGTACTTCTGTCATAATATGATATTTTATACTTCGAAGAAAAATCCAGAAAACCATCAGACAGGCAATTTCAACAAGGCATCTTCTTATCTTAGGATTCACGACTCGCTTCTGCAGATAAATCCCCCAGGCTGTGTACAATCCAAGATAGAGACAGGTGCGACTCTGATCCAGGATGATACTCTCAATATCTGTTGTTTTCGGTATATGCCGACACATAGCAGCCAGTGCCACACACAACAGCACTACAGCGTAAGAGATTCTTTTCTTTTTCGAATATGACATATCTGTTCCCCCGCACACATCACATTTACAACTATCTTTTTTAAGTATCACACACTCCCAACATCAATGCAACCTAAAAACGACAGGATCTTCAAACTAACGAAGAACCTGTCGTTTTTACTTCATTTTCGTAACTGTTCGAAACAGTTACTCATATTCTATTTGATATAACCAATAAATGTATTTCCGCTTCCGGAAACCATTCCTTCCATCTCACTGATGGAAACTGTCTGTGACTCTCCATTTTCAGGATCGATATAAGTAATATCATTCTTCGTATATCCTGTCAGAAGAATTGCATGATCTGCACTTGTAAGTGCGATCACCGGACATCCTCTATTGATCACATAGAGTACCTGATCCAGCGTACAACCTGTCAGATCTACTTTCTGAGCATCATATGTCTTCATATAGCGCTCACATGCTTCAAGGGATGTCTCTTCTCCTTCTTTTGAAAGAGCAACATCCTCTATCGAATACGCAAGATCTCGATTTCCTTTCTCCCAGACATATTTCTGATCCGAAGAAATTACAACTCCTGAAATCTGCTGTGCTTTCTGAATTGCATAAGAAGCTTTATCATAAATTCCTGCCAGTTCACCGACACCATAAACGTAATACTTCACATTTTCACTATTATCAGCAAGTACCATCTCAAGTTCATTCTTTGATGCCAGCTGATTCGGCCGGATCACTTTCACGCTCTTATCTCCTGCTCCCTCTGCAAATGTAATCCGCATCTGTTTTTCCATCAGTGCCGTTGTGTATACTTCTGTTTTAATCGCCGTATCTTTGCGTTCCTCATTATTCGTAATAAACTCCTGTGAAGTAACGTTGTAAATATCCCCGCTTTTCTCTACACGATTCAGTGTTACCATATTGTCATCGATTAAAATATCAGAAATATAAATGCCTTTATCAACAAAGGAATAGCTGGCAACTTTTTTGTTCTTAGAATTACGAATTTCCAGTTCATACATTGGAGTGATTGATTCTCCGGAAGCTTTCTTTCCTGCGTCCTCGGATTTCATTTTTCCATAAATAAAATCTCCGTTAACAAATCCTAATGGGCTGATCTGTTCTCCTTCTGCCGCCTCGACTATATAAGTATGCAGACTGCTCAAATTCATAACCTGGATCTCTGTTCCACCTTTCTTGTTCCCCTCGGACTCATAAGCCATCAGATGTCCATCACTAGAAACTGCATACTGTCCTTCTTTAAGATTCTCTGCAAGTGTTGTCTGTTTATTCTTTTTCAAATCTACCTGATACAAAGTTCCGTCTGCCAAAACATATAACTGCTCTTCCGCATGATTATAATAAACCATCTTGCCAAGTTCATCCGCTGCGATTGCATAGGACTTCTTACTTGGTATAAATGCTTTCTCCTGGATCAGATTTCTCTCTACATCAAAATAATAGATTCCGACACCGACTTCTCCTTCGTGTTCGCCACGATTCATATATCCATACACAGCAAATGCAAGATTACCACTGTTGTCCATACTGATGATACGAACTGCATGTTGATCATTCAGATTCCTTTCATCTGTCGTATCTGCATCTGCAAATCCGAAAATATTTAATAATTCATTCGAACTCTTATTGTACATCCAAAGGTTTCTGGACTCCACAAATGCTGCAATCGTTTCTTTCTCATTTGTCTCATACGGAACATCTGAAGGTGTAACGCCGAGCAAAATTCCGTCTTCATCGATCACACTTCTATTCTCACTGAATACTTCCTGCATATCACGATTGTAATCCAACAGGTAAATTGTAGTTCCTGCGATTCTCACACGGAAAAATTCTTTAATATCATAAACTGCATTCTCACCGACATCATCCACGCAGGAAACTCTGTAATTCGCAAGGAGAGAGGTATACACACTATTACTTTCCTTTATACTCCAACGCACATCACCAAGCAACTGTGGCTGCATAGTTCCCCACTGAATATGAGAAATATCTGAATGGATATTGACTGTCTGATAAGTTGTATTATCACTCTCATCTCCAGGTTCCAGATAAATATTCAATGAATCTACATCCGTCTTATTAAATGCTTTCGTATGAAAATCCTGTGCAAATGTAAGACATTGTGATGCTGTAATATCATCTGCTTTCTCAATTCTGGTATAGAAATTAACTTTCCTTGCCTCTTTCTCCTCGCCGATCACAAGCGAAACCTGAAGTACTGCCTCCTGGATTTTATCTCCAAGTGATTTTCCCAGCTTTAATGTGACATCTTCGCTTTCGGCAGACTTTAGAGTTCCTTTATCATATGTCTCTGTTCCATCCAGAGAATATACACTATAACTGATC